>ENA-UEYL01000311-UEYL01000311.1-human-gut-metagenome-genome-assembly--contig:-NODE-311-length-53241-cov-7.961459_pt1 | contig 53241 bp, 46 predicted proteins | sample MGYA00242941_ERZ507946 | MGnify/ENA primary metagenome ERZ507946 (study PRJEB26167, sample SAMN06115482) | human gut metagenome | host: Homo sapiens | place: China:Guizhou | collected 2015-03-11...
TGGAGATGGACTTCCACTTCGCCATTGATGTGGTCACCGATCTGGCCGCCATCCTGCTGGAGTGCAGCGTCAGCGGCGGCGTGGACCTCCACGACCTGGACGAGTATAACACCCCCCACCGCCGTATCCGCATCACCGCCACGCCAGAGGAGCATGACGCAATGAACAAGGCCCTGGCGGATTTTGCCCAAAATCCTCTGTCCTATGATCTCCACGAAATGATGGATGACGAGGAGATCCGGGAGATGGCTCGGGATATAGAGGCGCTGCGGAAGGAGCTGTATGAGGCCGCCGGTCGCAACCGGGACTACTATGTAAAGGCAGAGGACATGCAGAATCTGCTCCCAGACTGGGAGGAAGCCAATGGCTGCATCGCCACGAGCCGCATTACGGTGGAGGGCTGCAAGGTTGGCTACTGCTACCGGGAGGAGCCGGACGGCGACTGGGACAGCGGCTGGCGCTTTACCGCCGGTGATGAGAGCGACGAGTACATGGACGACCCCAACAACGCCGGGATCTACGGCCTCAACTCCATCTGCAACGACGATCCCGACATTATTCCCCTGCTACATACGCCCGCCCCCTGCGCCTTTGAGCGGGATGAGAATGGCGTGTTCCAGCAGATCAAAGACTGGAAACCGGATGAGGACGAGGAGGACCCAGATATGGACATTTTAAGGCAGTGCCAGAAGTGGAATGAAAAGAGCGAGTACCAGAAGATCATTGACGCGCTGGAGACCATTCCAGCCCAGGAGCGCACCCCGGAGATGGACAGCGAGCTGGCCCGGGCCTACAACAATCTGGGGGCACCTTCCAACCGTGCGCTGCTCAAAAAGGCCATCGCTCTCTTGAGCCCCCATGGGGAATACTTCGAGGGAGACCACTGCTGGAACTTCCGCATGGGTTACTCTTACTTTTATCTGGATCAGGAGGGCCGGGCTCTGCGATACTTTGAAAAGGCATTGGAGGCCCGCCCTGGTGACGAGGACACCATAGAGCTGATCGACTGGTGCAAGAAGAGCATTTCTCTGCCTCAGTTTTCACAGTGCTTCCGGGAGCGGACAGTGGACTGGTGGGAAACCTTTGCCGAAATGGAAGCCCAGCTGCGCCAGATGATGGACGACGACAAGGATCACACCCGCGGCGCGGAGATCGTGGCCCAAATGGAAGATACTTTGAACCTGGTCTTTGACGAGATTTCCTTCGAGATGGGCTTCAATGGCGAAAAGCATGAGCTGATCCTCACCCCGGAGGGCGACGAGGTCAAGCTGTTTGAGCTGGTCTACTTCCGGAAGCACGCCCCCAAGGAGGTGCTGGAGCACTGGAACATCCTGGTGGGCCGCCAGCCCAGCCAAAACATCGGCCTGCGGACCGACGACGGCTGGGATATCTCCGGGGAAGATGTGCAGATCTGGCTGGAGGAACAGGGCGAAAACAGCTTCGCCATCTCCGCCTACTGCGAAAAGCTGCTGCCCATGCTCCGGGAGGAGGAAGGCCGGGTCTGGTGGATGCTCACCACCCTCACTGACCAGGTGCTGGGCGAGATCCCCCACATGAGATACATAGACAGCTTCGATGTACTGGAGGAGCCCAAGGCAGAGCCGTCCATTCTTATGTCCCAGCTTCCTGACGCGTTGAAGGAGCGGGGCTTGGAACTTTCCACCGATCCGGAAGCCTATCTGGAGAGCTACCTTGGCTACAAAATGGAACCCAACAAGGACCCGGACGCCGACTGGCGGCTGGATGTGATGGCTGGCTCCACCAACTGTGTGCCGATCATCAACGGCTATCTGAATGCCGACAATGACTTTATGGACGAGCTCCATGCCGACGGCGCAGCGGCGGGCTTCTTCTGCTATCCCCTGGATACCCTGCGGGAGGAGGAAGGAACGGAGAAGATTTTTGACTTCCGGGACAAACTGGAAGAAGTGTTCACCACCGGGGACGGCCCGGAGGTGGTCACCCTCACCGGCGGAGCCACCGGACTCTACTGCGGCTATGTGGACTTCATCGCCTGGGATATCCGGGCGGCACTCCAGATGGCAAAGGAATTCTTCAAGGACAGCGACATCCCCTGGGCCAGCTTCCATACCTTCCGCCGTGAAGCGGGCACTGTGAGTCTGAAAAATCCGCCCGATGAGGAGCCGGACGGTGAGGCGCAGGCCGCCGAGTTGGACGAGACGCCGACGGGCATGGACTATATCCCTTATACCCCGCAGAATGCAGAGGCATTCTTTGCACAGCTCCAGCAGTGGAACGACGAGGACGAGTACACCCGCTGTATTCAGGCATTGAATGCCATCCCGGAGGACTGGCGGAACTACCGCACCGCCTACGCCCTGGCCCGGGCGCTGGAGAACTACGCAATTCTGGGCGACCACAATGAGGGAACCCCCAACTACAAGGGGGACAAGGCTCTGCTTCGAGCCATCGAGGTGCTGGAGTCCGTCCGGGAGGAAGGCCGGGACAAGGCGGAGTGGAATATGCGGATGGCCTACGGATATCAGTATCTCCACGGTCAGGAGGAAGAGGCCATCCCCTATGCCCGGCGGTGGGCGGAGCTGGACCCGGAGGACGAGGACGCTCCGGTGGTGATCCGGGAGTGCAAGGCGGAGATCCGGAAACGCCGGAGCAGCCGGAACAAGAAGGACAAATTCGTGCCGGGTGATACCCCCTTTGAGGGCTTCGACCTCACCAATTTCTGGGACGACAGTATGTATGCGCTGAAAGAGTACGTCAGTGATCCGCCTTCCGATGAGCTGATCGCCAGCGTGGAGGAGGAACTGGGCTACAAACTTCCCGCCTCCTACATCTGGCTGATGAAGCAGCACAACGGCGGCATTCCGGTGAACACCTGCTATCCCTGCGATGAGCCCACCGGCTGGGCAGAGGACCATGTGGCCATCACCGGTATGTTCGGCATCGGACGGGAAAAAAGCTGCTCCCTCTGCGGAAAGCTGGGCACCCAGTTCATGATCGACGAGTGGGCGTATCCTGCCATCGGCGTGGCCATCTGTGACTGTCCCAGCGCCGGACATGATATGATCTTTCTGGACTACCGGGCTTGCGGCCCCCGGGGAGAGCCTGCGGTAGTCCATGTGGATCAGGAAAACGACTACAAGATCACCCATCTGGCAGACAGCTTTGAGGAATTTGTACGTGGACTGGAGCATGAAGCCCTCTACGATCCGGATGAAAATGAGGGCGATTTCGAGGAGGATGATGCTGACGGGGAGGAAACCGACCGCACAGGCGTCTTCACCGGCTTTGTTCTCCTGTCCAAGGGAGAATGGGACAAGGACCAGTTCATCCGGGACATGAAGGAAAAATGGGACATCTCTGTGGAGGAGTACGACGCCAGTGAGGAGAAGGATGACGATGCGCTGGTGTTCGAGGTGGGTGATATGCTCGCTGCTGTCAGTCTGGCGACCTATCCCATCCCCGACGGCGAAGCGGAAATAAACGCAGAGAACAACTACATGTGGGAGGATGCCGTCCAAGTCGCACGGGAGCACCGCGCCCATATCATGGTGGCGGTGCTGGGCAAGGAGAAAAAGGTTCTGGAGAAGGGCAAGCTCTTCGCCAAGCTGGCGGCTGCCTGCTGCCGCCAACAATACGCCACCGGTATCTACACCAGCGGCGTGGTGTTTGAGCCCCGCTTCTACGAGGGCTTTGCTGATATGATGAAAGAGGACGAACTGCCCATCTTCAACTGGATCTGGTTCGGCCTGTACCGGAGCGAGGGCGGCTTGAACGGCTATACCTACGGCATGGATGTGTTCGGCAAGGAGGAGATGGAGGTGCTGAACGCTGACGCCGAGCCGGAAAAGCTGCGGGACTTTTTGGCAAGCCTTGCCTCCTATGTGCTGGCGTGTGATGTTACGCTGAAGGATGGGGAGACTATCGGCTTTTCTGCGGACGATAAGCATGCCATCATCCGCAGTCCCGGTGTCTCTCTGCCGGAGGAGCAGATGACGCTGAAAATCTCCTGGGAATCCGGCGGGGATGGACCGGACGGAGGCGGTGAAGACCCGAATGGCGGCGGGGATGACTGCCCGGACGAGGAATGCTTTCAAGACGAGAAATCCAGTGAACCGGAGGTCTACACCGAGGAGGAGATGGAAGCCGTCGAGGGGCACATCCAGCAGTATTTCGGCCCGTTCGAGAATGTGTTCCATGAGCTGGTCTCCCCGGACATCCATGTGGACATCTGCGTGGTACCGCCCTCCCGGGAGCGGGACTACTACACGCTGGTCACTATGGGCATGGGCGCCCACCGGATGAATGTGCCGGAGGAACTGGCGGAATACAAGCTGGAGCGGGCGGAGCTGGCCATTGCACTGCCTGCGGATTGGAAGCTGGATCAGGAGTCCATGAAAGATGAGCGGTGGTACTGGCCCATCCGCCTGCTGAAGTCCCTGGCCCGTCTGCCCATCAACTGTGACAGCTGGTTGGGTCATGGTCATACAGTGGAGAACCGGGAACCCTTTGCGGAAAACACGAAACTGTGCACTGCGACCCTGATCGATCCCCAGGGTACGGAGGACGGCAGTGAGGTCTGCACTCTGCCGGGCGGCGAGGAGGTCAACTTCTATCAGGTCATTCCTCTTTATGCGGATGAATTGGACTATAAACTGGAACATGACGCTGACGCTCTGCTGAACAGGATGAGGGGGATCAGTTTTGTCGTAAATCCCACCCGTCAGGATGCTGTCACTCGTGGCACCCTTTCCAATGATGATTTTGACGGTGAGATGGATGACGCTTCCGATCACCTTGAGAGCATTGAGGAAAAGGAACTGCCTATTGACCCCATCAATGCCTATAACCACATGGCCATCTACCTGCGCTGGTGCATAGAACACGACCTGATGGGCGAGGACTTCTTAAAAGAATACAGCGAAGTGGCCAAACAGGTCAAAGTTGATCCTGCCAGTGTGGATCTGCGGGAGTTTATCCGGGATGAGCTGGACGGCTGTCTGTTCTCTGTGCTGTTCAATCAGCAAGGCCGTGCCTTTGCAGGCTATTACTACGGAGAGGGCGACAGCCCCTACTATCCTGCCGATGTTGACGATAACGCACTCCGTTTCTTCGGCCCGGAGCGGTATCACTCCGAGGAGTTCCGGGACGAAGCCTACCTGTTCATTCCCTTTGACGAGGATTATTATCAGGCTATGGCAAAGGTGATCGGGGAACGCTTTGAAAACTGGCAGGGACAGGACTTTGACGAAGACACGCTGGAGCCCTCCGAGGTGGCGGATGCTTTGATGGAGTATCTGGACTGCGAGTGCACCTATTTCCCATCCATGGCAGATGATGACCCCATCATGTCGGCGTACAGCTATGCCAAACGGGAAAGTGTCAAAGAGGGATTTGTACCGGTGCTCATCAAGGCGGATGACGAAACACTGCTGGAGTGTCTGGTGATGAACGCTGACCCGGAGCATGACGCGGACTGCTACGAATTTGACCTCAAAGCGGTAACGGAGTACCGGAAGAAGATGCTCTCCGCCCCCATCAAGGACAGCAAGGCGGTTCTGGAGGAACTGATCGGCCAGCGCAAAGCAGAGGCCGAAGATGACGATATGGACTGGGAGGAGGAGATTCTGGGCGAGATGGCTGGCGGCTATGACAATGACCGTTTCTCCTGCTACTGGGATTCGGACAGCCACATGACCCACCCCCTCGTTTTGGCCAGGATCCCGGTGAAAAAACCCTGGGAGATCTTCGCCTACCTGCCCTTCGGCAACTGGAATGAGTGCCCCAACACGCCGGAACTGATGGCAGTGGCAAAATACTGGTTTGAGCAGTACGGCGCCATCCCTGCCGCCATGAGCCACGATGAGCTGGAGTTTGAACTTCCGGTTCCTGTCCCCAAGGAAAGAGCTGTGGAGCTGGCTGTGGAGCAATATGGCTTCTGCCCGGACATCGTGGATCAGGAGCAGGATGATCCCACTGTGGGCAATCTGGCGGATGTCCTGCGGCAGTCCACTGTCTGGTACTTCTGGTGGGATTGACGGGAAGTGTGTCCGATGACAGAATATCAGAAAACCTACATCGAACTGAAAAAGCGGTTTTCCGCAACTGACGGAGGCCCAGACAGTGTCCGTGCTCTCTACGCTTTCAAGGAGGAACTGGAGCAGTCGGAAGACAAACAGGCCAAGGAAGTGCTGGTGGATGTGGATGATCTGTTGGACTTCAAGAAGGATGCCTACGAACTGCTCTGCCAAATTGGAAATCGCTCCGATAAAAAGACCCTCAAGCGGCTGGGCACGCTGAAAGACTATGCGGAAAACTGGGGCAACCACTATGCCATCCCCAGGCCCAAAACACTGGAGGAAACCCAGAAAGAGGGGGAGCGGCGGGTCCAGCTGGGCCTGCCCACCTTCCGGTATCACCCGAACCCTCTGGAAACCGGCGCTTTTGAGGAGTCCGTAGATGGCGTCACCTGCGACTGTTGCGGCCAGACAACCCACGTTTTCTATACAGCCCCCTTTTTCGCTGTGGAGGATATTGAGTGCCTGTGCCCGGAGTGTATCGCCAGCGGCGAGGCGGCCCGGAAGTATCACGGCAGTTTCCAGGACGATTGCTCCGTGGACGGGGGCGTGGAGGACCCGGCCCGGCTGGAAGAGCTCATCTACCGCACTCCCGGTTACCACGGCTGGCAGCAGGAATACTGGCGGGCCCACTGCGGCGACTACTGCGCCTTTTTGGGCTATGTGGGCGCCAGAGAACTGCGGGCCCTGGGTGCGCTGGAGGATGTGCTGGACGATCCCATGTGGGACAAGGGACAGAAGGAAATGATCCGGGAATCTGTCAATGGCGGGCATCTGCAATGCTATCTCTTCCAGTGCCTCCACTGCGGAAAACACCTGATCTGGATGGATTTTGATTGAGGAGTTTTCAAAAGGTGGAATACAAGCGATGAAACCTAAAACACTGACCATTCAATTCAATGGTGAACAACTGCCTATCCTTCCAGTGGAACCGGGAGCCCACCTCTCCTTTACCACTCATGCCGATGGAAATGAGTTGGAGTTAACAGGAAACCGGACGGGGCTGCTCCTATTGGCGAAAGCCGCGCTGGGTATGGCGGAAACCCTTCGTGAGGATGGATTCCACATCCATTTGGATGACCTGTACGGTATCAACGCCGAGGGAAAAAGCATCCTGATCCGAAAGGAGGAACGGTCAGAACCATGATTGAAAAAACCTTCCTCAACCCTGCCGCAGATAAATTGAAGTCGGCGGATTAAACGGATAACACTTCAAACACAAAAGGCAAATCCTACGGAAGGGGAATGCCCTCAGCGGCATCAGAAAGGAGGCGGTCGCTATGTCAACCTGGAGTGGAATCCGAAACAAATTAGAGAATGACTATCTGTGTCCGGCGCTCCGGGGCCACATCCAGTATTTTGCCACCAGTTACAGCAAAAGCGCCGACCATGAGGGCCGGGCAGCCATTCGTATGGACGGCGTGGAAGTGCTGCGGAGCAACTACTACACCTATTTTGAGAATGTGTGGACGAAATTTCATCATTTGCGGTCTACAACGCTGAAAGATTGCGACTCCGCAAAAGAGGCCATCGACCGGTCTCATGCCTATGCACTGGAGCAGGGCACCTTTGACCAAAAGGCGTTCTATGAGGCGTTTGGTATCTTTGACAACCAGAGCATTGAGAAAAGCCTTGTCAGCAAGAATCCCCTTGTCCGCATCCTCGCCCTTCTGGACCGCAGGCTGGGGAAGCGCCGCCTGCTGGCTTTGGAGGAATCCATGGAGCAGGAACTGGACTGGGTACGGGCTTTCTATGTGATCCGGATGCAGGCCGAAGGGCTGATGGAGAAAGAATAACATTCAGGAGGAACTGCCATGTCACAGATCGCATCCTTTTATCTGCTCAAAGACGGTCAGCGGCAGGAGCTGTTCGACGGCGACTGCTCCGGCGCGGTCTACATGGCCATCTGGGACTGGTGTGAGAGCGAACTGGACCTGGATGTCCGATTTCCCGCTCCCCAGACGGAGAACACTCTGGACTGCGCTCTGCTGGAGGGAGAGCTGGCGTCTGAACTGCTGGCAACTCTGCGGGAGCAGAGCCTCCCGGAGCTGGCCGCCGAAATTGCCGCAGACTGGGATCTGCCCACCGAGGCGGTGCAAAGCGGACTTGAAACGCTGCGCTCCCATCTGGAGCTGGTGCAGAGCGACGCTGCCCTGCTGTATGAGATGACTTGACGGGACTATGCCCATGCCAAGGATGCAGGTTAAGAAACGGAGAGAAATACTATGGTGAGAGATGGACTTGTGTTCAAAGATGAGAATGGTCAGGTCATCTTCAACCAGTATAGCTTCTGCGAACTGGTGAAGCACCTGCTGGTGGAGCTGGTGGGGATCTCCTATGAGGAAGCCTCTCAGACAGTGGAACGCGCACCGCTGGCAGAGCCAGTGGCCGATGCCGTAGGAGTGGCGATATTCAGCCATGACCGGCCTTATTACTGGGCCATGTTTTTCTACTATGGGAACGGTTATTGGTGGGAAAAGGGTATTCCAGCGCAGCCAGAGGATATGGATGCCTATGAAGCTTTGGAAAAGAAAATTATGGAGAAATACCACTTAAAGGAGCCCTTTGAGTGGAAATAGTGGAGGTGCGCAATGCTGGCGGAGGATTTTGACACCATCTTATATAATCTTGGTATGGCGTGGCTGGAACATCCGCTGTTCCATCATGCCCCGGTCACCATCCGGTTTGAAATCGGCGGAGATGAACCAGTCTATCTGGAATGCACCTATTCGGACGAGAACACCGAGAAACCAACTCCAAATCCCGCCTATGTTCAAGGCGCACTGGAGCGGGCGATTATGATCTACCGGAACCTTCCAGCGCCGCCGGGTATTCTGCGGATTGACGGGTATCCCGAAGAAAAACCTGTCGAGTCCCTGCTGAAGGCCATCCAGCAGAGGGCCGCACTTCCTGCCCCGCATGAGCAGGTCACAGCGACCATGATGGACGAGGACGGGGATACATATGCACAAGTACAGTTTTACTGGGATCTCAGCAAAATCAGCTTTCAACCGGAGCGGCTTCTCCAGGAGATCATTCTGGGAGACATCGGCGGCTGGAACGGCTTTGTGTCCAGCGTCTATCTGACCGGGCCGGGGCCATTCCTCTACCATCTGTACGATGACCGTGGGTTGGATATACTGGGCGGCTCACGGGAGCTGCTACTGCCGCTCTATCATCAATTCAATGACTGGATCTTGGAATACAATCTGGAGAAGATTGACCGACTGTTCGCTCCGGCAAAAGAATGACCGTACAGACAAAAAAGGAGGCATCATAATGGGACTTGATATCTACGCCGGAACATTGACCCGGTACTATTCTCACAACTGGAAAACCGTTGTTCAGCAGTGGGCGGAGGAAAACGGATACGCCTTCAACCGCATCACCCCGGACGGGGAACCCGCTGACAACGAGGAGGAACTGTCCCCGGCCGAGGTCCAGGCGGCGGTGGAGAACTGGCGGGATCAGATTCTGAACGCCATTTCTCAGCCGGGCCAGCCCCCCTACGCTCCCTGGCCGGAGAATAACGAGAGCCCCTACTACACCGACAAGCCGGATTGGGATGCCTTCGGCGCCATGCTGCTGGCGGCCGCCTGCCATACATACGAGGAACCGGTGCCTCCCACCGTGGAGAAGGACTGGAACTTCGGGGAGCATCCCCTGGTCGCCCGCCTTGCGGCGGACCAGGAGCGGGTATGGTCCCTGTTCCGTGGGGCTACCTGGTGGCTGCCTCTGCCGGACGCCTTCTTCTTCCAAGCACCTCTGCCTACCGCCGCCACCGCCGCCATCGGCACGGTGGGCGGACTGCGGAAGGAGCTGGAGAAGCTGAACCAGCTGGCGTGGCAGGCCGATGAGGATACTATCCTTGATTGGGCAGACACGGAGGGATACCCGGCAGACGGAACCGTAGGCCCGGATGGACAGTACAGCAAGGCGGACATCCCGGAGCATACCCAGTATGATACCCAGTCCCTTGCCAAGTTCGCCTTCTCCATGTTCTGGCGGGCCATGCGGTTTGCCGAGGAACAGCAGGTGCCCATTTTACTGGATTATTAAGGAGGAGCTTTATGGGATACGATGTCAGTTTTCACCCGATTTCGCCGGAAGAAATGCGGGAATGGTATTTTACCCCGCTTTCCTGGGTACAGCAGGGGCAGGAGGAAAAGGTGCTGGCCCTTGCCGCACAGCACGGAATGGAGGACTTCTATGCGGAAAAATATCTGGATACTCTGCGGGTCGGTGCGGGGACAGAGTCGGATGAATTGTTTGATAAGAGCCACGGCTTTTATATTGCGGTGATCCAGGGCTTTTTCCGGGATTACTATTACACCAGAGGCAGTGCCTTTTCTTTCCTGGTGGAAGAAAAGCCGGAATATGCCCGGTATTTCACCCCATGGGCACAGGTGACACCAACAGCTTTTCCAAATCCGGCAGAAAATCAGATCATTGAAAACTACTGTTCCGGCGTGTACCTGTCTCCAAAGCAGGTTACACAGCTTCTCCGGGATCTGGAGCAGGACCCAAAGGTGCTGGAGGATTTGGAGGGACTTTGGAGTAACGGACAGCTTGCCGTGCTGAAAAAGGCTCTCACTGCCGCGGCGGAACTGGGTGTCGGTCTGCTGGAAGCTACCGAGGTGGTGGAGCCTAACCCTATCCGCCCTAATGAGAGTACAAGCTACTCAAACCTGTACCACTGTGATCGGGATGGGGTGTATCTCTACATAGATACTGTCAGTGCTCAATTAGCGGATGTGACTGGAAAAAGTGAGGAACAAGCATAAGCGGTTGGGAGGATTTTATGGAACAAAAACGCCCGGCAGATATATTTCAGGAGCTTCTAGACTACCTGTGGAACGGGCTGGGGCTGGAGGAAAAGGGCTGGAAGCGTCTGAAAAAGGGCAACTTCAAAAAGAGAACGAAAAACGGCCTGACATACCTGATCTGGTTTGAACGGAGCCGCTACAACTACATAGACTACGAAATCGGCCATGGAAATGTGGAGGTGGGATTCAGCTGCTTCATTAAGCAGGGGGATGACTTTCTCTACTCTTTCAAAATAGAACCGATAACAGGCGGTTCGTTCTTCCGGATGCTGACAGAGGACCTGCGGTTGGATACCGGGTTGCTGGACACTTTTCTGCCCTTAATCAAAGCCCGCTACCTTGACTTTATCGACCGCTTTGAGGAGGACCCGGCAGAGGCGTTACAGCCGGTCTGCGCCCCCTTTACCCAGCCGGAGGATTACAGTTGGCGTATTCATGTGGAGGAGCAGGCGGTGGAAAGATACGGAACACCAGAGCAGCTGGCGGAGTACCGCCGTCAGGCGGAATTGCGTGGAACGCCGGAAAGCAAGGTGCGCCGGTGGATGGGGATGCAAATCTTCTATTTCTCCCATGCTGGCGATGTGGACCATGCTTGGGCCGCCAGCCGCTCCGTGGAGGAATTGGACGTGGTCGTGGGAAACCATGTCCAGGCCAAGAAGCAGTATGACACTTGGACGGAGGAGGACGAAGCGGGCTATCAGATCTACCTTCAGGAGCAGGACATGGAAAAGCGGACTTATCGGGCTTGGTATCTAATCGCCAATCCCCGAAAGCTGCCCAAGGAAATCGTTAATCAGGAACTGGCGTTTCGGTTCAAGCTGTTCCCTGACAAAATGGATAAAAAGAAATGAATGGTATTATTATTCTGGTTTGTGGTCTGCTGCTTCTCTTGGCCATAAAACTGCTGATAGAGCGCAACTTCATCGGATTGGTTCTATTTAGTGTGGCTCTTTTTTTGATTTTTGGAGTAACCCCGCATACAAAGTAGCGATCGCCCGTTGTTACATGGTCTGCTGCTATAAGGAGGACAAAAATGAGTAATCAAGTGTTCCGGCAAAACCTGGATGACAAAAAAGGGCCCCAGCCCGGCGGCCCCTATCTCATTCAAATGCTGTTCAAAGAGCCGGTAGACATGCCGGACAAGGATGAGATGACCGCTGTGATGAAAAAGCACATCGGCGCGGTAGAGTGTTTCTGCCGTGATAAAAAGATGGCAGGCTTTGCTGCCCTGGATCATATCGCGGAATTTCAGGACGGCAAATGCCCGGTGCAGCTGATGGTGATGGGATGTGACAAATTCAAGGGCAAGGGCTTCGATGCGTTCCTTATGAGCCAGATGTGGGACTGCCGGGAGGACCGAGAGCGAATCTTTCGGGAGTGCCGGTATCAGGTCGTGGCCACTGATATGCTGGCGGCGGCGCTTCCGGCCCTGGAGAGGGCCAACCTGGACGCCGACTTCGTGGAGGCCCTGGCAGAGCTGTACCCCACCTGTGAGGCGTTCTATTTCCAGAACTGCGGCAAGCTCTTGCTGGCGGAATATGTGCGTTCCCACCAGATCGAGGGCTCGGACCGCTTCATCCGATTTGGTGTCAATGTCCGCTTCTTCAACATTGAGGGCACCGAGGATATGCTCATCGACACAGTGGGCATGAACACCCTGTTCCTGCCGGACCTCCAGTACCACTTCCATAGCATGGATCCCAACTGGGTAGTGAACCACGCCTATAATGCGGCGTCGTACATACTGGAGCATGATAACCCCATTGGGGATGGGGAAACGATTGACGGCATAGAGAATGGCCGGATGAGCCGGGAGATTCAGTGGAAGTGCCAGTACGAGGATGCCCTGATCCAGCCGCCCAGGGGAGTGGTGGACATCCATATGGGCGACTATGCTTCCGGAAAACGCTGAACGGATAGAATGACTGCATGTACAGCCGGAGAAAATGTTTGCTCCCCTTAAGCGGATTTTACATTCAGCGGGTTATCTTGGCTATTGTATGATAGAAAATAACAGGAGAGAGTACACAGCTGATGTGTGGATGAACGCATCGGGGGGAGCCGATTTATGAGAAAGAACATTTCCCCACAGCATATTGTGGGGGGCGTCGGGACTGCGCAGCCGCGTGACTTCCTGCGCTGCGGATAAGGGAGGAGTGATCGATTTGCATCCAGAAGAATGCCTGATCTGCAAGGCACCGCTGGAATATCTGGTCCGGGACGAGGACATGGAGTGCGCCATCTGCCATAAAAAGGAATCCAGCAAGACCCGGTGCGTCAACGGCCATTATGTTTGCAATGACTGCCATACCCAGGGCATGGACACCATCTTCGGCCTGTGCTTGGCGGAGACTTCCGCCGACCCCGCCGCTATCCTCCGCCGGATGATGGACCTGTCCTTCTGCCATATGCACGGGCCAGAGCACCATGTGATGGTGGGAGCGGCGCTGCTCACCGCCTATAAAAATGCCGGGGGCAAGTTGGACCTGGAGAGCGCTCTCCGGGAGATGTACAGCCGGGGCAAAGCTGTCCCCGGCGGGGCCTGCGGCTTCTGGGGCGCCTGCGGGGCGGGGATCAGCGCGGGGCAGTTCCTGGCCATCGCCACGGCATCCACGCCCCTGGCCCGGGAGCCCTGGGGATTGAGCAATCAGATGACCGCCCGGGCCCTGGACAGCATCGGCAAGGTGGGTGGCCCCCGGTGCTGCAAACGGGATTCCTGGCTGGCCGTCCAGGCCGCCGTGGACTTTGTCCGGGAGCACCTGGGGGTGGAGATGCAGCACAGCGTGCCCGTCTGCTCTTACAGTGCCCGAAACAGCCAGTGCATCGGAAAACGCTGCCCCTTCTCGGCGGCAAAGCAAAGGGCTCTCGAGGCGAAAACAGCCCCGAGTTTCTGAAAGGCCAGAAGCTCCGGGACATACTTGTTTTTCCGGAGAATCTGCTCCATAGGGGTCCCTTGGGCAGCTCGTCCACCAGCTTGCCCAGATACCGGATATCCCGTATCAGCAGGTCCCATACCCGGACACCGCAGACCTTGTCGGTGATGAGGGCACGGTCAGGATTCATGGCGGGGGCACGTTGAAAAAAGTGAGCGCAGGTGACGCTGGACCGCTCCAGCCGGGCGAGGTCCGCCAGCGTGTACCCGGTGAGACAGGCAGTTACCTGGTCCACCTCCGCCCGGGTGCGGCCCTTTTTCACTTATGATGGATACAAGATCAGCCTGGGCAAGGAGGGCAGGAAATGAACCTGAAGGAGGCCCTCGTTTCCGGAACAGGCTGCAGGTCCTGACGGAAGAGCGGCCGCCCGGGGCGCCGCTGCTTGAGGCGAGGGGTGATAATCCCTCCTGAAATGCACAGACTATTTCTGCTCTTTGGATGTGAAGGGGCGGGTGGATTGGAGACCTTAGCAGATTATCTGGCGCAGGCGAAAGCGCCGCAGCGCCGCGTCCGTATGGCGGAGGTGCTGGAGTGGGCGGAACGGACGTTTTCCGGCCTGGAGCTCAGGGTTGCATGGAACCAGCCTGTGTTCACAGATCATGGGACGTTCATCGTCGGGATCAGCGTCTCCGCCGGGCATCTGGCCGTTTCTCCGGGGCGGGCTTGGAGGGCTTTTTCCGGGAAATCGCCCGGGGCGGCTATGCCGGGGCAAAATGCTGTTCCGCATCCCGTGGGAGAGGGACGTGGATTACACGCTGCTGCGCCGGATGATCGCCTTCAACCGCACCGAAAAGGCCCACTGCAAGACTTTTTGGCGGGGGAAGGCATGACGACCTGGATACCTTGGCGGGCCAGGGCGCTACTTGCCGGAATCTACCTGCCCGGTCCGACACCAGGGGCGCGCTTTGCCCGGCCGCTCCCGCCGGATCTGGCCCGCTGAGGCGGAAGTCCGCGGAACAAACTGCGGCCCCCGGCCCGTGCCGGACGGGGAAAACGCCTTGTATAAGCAGGGGGCAAGCGCGGCACTGGACGGAAAACCTGCGGAACCATGCGGGCGGCAGTGCGCCGCCCGGTCAAAGGAGGACGACCCATGCCCAACCGGCTGCAATTTGAACAATCCCCGTATCTGCTCCAGCACCGGGAAAATCCCGTGGACTGGCGGCCCTGGGGGAGCGAGGCATTCCAGACCGCACGGGAGGAGGACAAGCCGGTGTTCCTCAGCATCGGCTACTCCACCTGCCACTGGTGCCACGTCATGGCCCATGAGTCCTTTGAGGACGAGACGGTGGCGGAGGCGATCAACCGGGATTTTATCCCGATCAAAGTCGACCGGGAGGAGCGCCCGGATGTGGACGCGGTCTATATGGCCGCCTGCGTGGCTATGACAGGCTCCGGCGGATGGCCGCTGACGGTGCTGCTCACACCGGAGCAGAAGCCCTTCTGGGCGGGGACGTACCTCCCCAGACAGGCGCTGCTGTCCCTGCTGCAGCAGGCGGCGCGCCTGTGGTGGGAAGATAGGGGCAGTCTGCTGACCGCCGGAGAGGTGCTGACCGACCGGCTCAGGGAAGCGGAGGGCGCAGGCACCGGCTTTCCAGACCGGGCACTGGCAGGCATGGCGGCGGGCCTTTACGCCCGGAGTTTTGACACCCGCTGGGGCGGCTTCGGGCACGCGCCAAAATTCCCCACGCCTCATAATCTGATCTTCCTGCTCCGGTACGCCCGGCGCACAGGGGAGGCCCAGGCCGGGGCCATGGCGGAGCAGACGCTGGAGAGCATGTACCGAGGCGGCCTGTTCGACCATGTGGGCGGCGGCTTTGCCCGGTACTCTACCGATGAAATGTGGCTGGTGCCCCACTTTGAAAAGATGCTCTATGACAACGCCCTGCTGGCACTGGCCTATACGGAGGCCTATCAGCAGACCCGGCGCCCGCTCTATGGGGAGATCGTCCGCCGCACGCTGGATTACGTCCTGCGGGAGCTGCGTGATTTTCAGGGCGGATTCTACTGCGGACAGGACGCGGACAGCGAGGGCGAGGAGGGGAAATACTATGTATTCACCGCAGGCGAGCTGAGAGACCTGCTGGGACCGGAGGACGCAGAGGCGTTCTGCGGCTGGTACGGCGTCACCGAGACGGGGAACTTTGCGGGGAAAAATATCCTCAACCTAATCGGCCGGGAACAGGTCCAGCGGGAGCCGGTGCGCATCAGGCCCCTGCGGGAGAGGGTGTATGCCTACCGCTTGGAACGGACCTGCCTCCACAGGGACGACAAGGTGCTTGCCGCATGGAATGGACTGATGATTGCGGCCCTGGCCCGGGCGGGACTGGCCCTGGATGAGCCCCGCTATCGGGACGCCGCCGTGGGAGCCGCGGCATTTTTGAAGCGGAGCCTCACAGAGGAAAACGGTCGTCTGCTGGCCAGATGGCGGGCGGGGCAGGCGGCCCACCCCGGAAAGCTGGATGATTACGCCTTCTGCGCCTGGGGCTTGCTGGAACTCTACGGCGTGACCTTCCGGACCGCCTATCTGGCGGAGGCCGGGGACCTGACGGCACGGCTGCTGGAGCAGTTTTTTGACGGGAAAAACGGCGGGTTTTACCCCTACGCGGCGGATGGGGAACAGCTCATCACCCGGACAAAGGAGACCTATGACGGGGCCATGCCGTCGGGCAATGCGGCAGCGGCGCTGGTTCTCTCCCGCCTGGCCCGCCTCACCGGGGAGGCCCGCTGGCGGACCGCCGCCGATCTGCAGCTGGGCTATCTGGCTGGGGCCACTCGGACCTATCCCGCCGGACACGGTTTTGCCATGCTGGTGTTTCTGGAGGAGCTGTGGCCCTCGGCGGAGCTGGTCTGCGCGGCCCGGACCATGCCGGAGGAGTTGGCGGCTTTTCTGCGGGAGGCCTCCAGGCCCGAACTGACGGTGCTGGTGAAAACGCCGGAGACGGCAAAGCCGCTGGAGGAGCTTGCCCCCTTCACGGAGGCCTATCCGATTCCGGAGACAGGCGTCCGGTACTATCTATGCCGGAACGGCGCCTGTGCCCGGCCGGTGGACAGTATTTCAGAAGTCAGACGGCTGCTGGAACAGAACTGAGGATCCTGCCCAAAGGGCTCCGCCGGACCGCGCGGTTTGCCGCATGACAGGTTCCTTTTCCGTGGCCTGCCGCTCTGCAAAACAAGGATACAAAAACTGCCCGGAGGAATCTGTTCCATCAGATACTCCGGGCAGCTGTGTTCTTTTCAGGCCGCCTGCATCCCGGATGCCTGCATTTTGAACGGGATGGGCATATATGCGGGAGGACTTCAGCCGTTCTCTGCCGCATTTCTTCGATCAGGCGCCGCCTGCCAGATATTCTTCCGCCATGTGGACCGCCATGGCCCCATCGGCCACGGCCGTCACTACCTGGCGCAGCGGCTTCGTCCGTACATCGCCCACGGCATAGACGCCGGGGAGATTGGTCCTTGTGGTTTCGTCCGCCGTCACATAGCCGCCGGCATCCAGCTCCAGCTGGCCTTTCACCAGCTCCGTGGCCGGCTTTCTGCCGACGCTGATGAAGAGCCCGTCGCAGGGAAGGACGGATTCCGCCCCGGTCTGCACATCCCGCAGCCGGATGCCGGTCAGCTTCTCTTCGTGCAGCAGCTCCGTAACAGTGCTGTTCCAGCGGAATTCCACGTTCTCTGCCTGTATCAGTGGCTCGTGGTAGATCTTCGTGGCCCGCAGCTGGTCCCTGCGGTGCACCAGGACCACCCTTTCGGCGATACGGCTCAAAAGCAGGGCGTCGCCGGCGGCGGAATTCCCGCCGCCCACCACGGCGACCGTTTTGCCCTTGTAGCGCATCCCGTCGCAGGCGGCACAGTAGGCCACACCCCGGCCCACCAGGGCCTCCTCGCCTGCAAGGCCCAGCTCCCTGGGATTGGCTCCGGTGGCAAGGATTACCGTCCTGGCATAAAAGGTCCCCTCGCTGGTCTTCAGCGCCTTGGGGGCAGCGGTCAGTTCCATGCGCTCCACCTGTGCGTACGCTGTCTGCGCACCGAACCGCTCTGCCTGCCGCTGCATCTTCTCCGCCAGGGTGAAGCCGTCGATCCCGTCCTCATAGCCGGGATAGTTGTCGATCTCCTCCGTCAGGGCCATCTGCCCGCCTGCCGAGAGTTTCTCCAGCACCAGTGTATCCAGCCCGGCCCTGGCTGCATAGAGCGCCGCCGTATAGCCGCCCGGCCCGCCGCCCACCACGATCATGTCGTAGACACGAGTTTCGCCCATGGATTCCGCCTCCTTACTTCGCCATAGCCTCCTGGATGAACTGGTCGATGGCCGCTTTGGACCCGGGGTTGACGATAGAATCCACGGCTTTCCCGTCCCGATACAGGACCAGCGTAGGAATGACCTCGATCTGCGCCGCCTCGGCCAGCGCGGCCTCCTCGTCGATGTTTACCTTCGCCACGGTGAGACGGTCGCCGTATTCGTCCGCGATCTTCTCATACGCGGGCCCGATCCGGCGGCAGTAGCCGCACCAGGGAGCCCAGAAATCCACCAGGATGGGCTTGCCGCCCTCTGCCATCTGCTGGAATTGTTCCTTGTTTAGATTGATAGCCGCCATGCTGGTCAGCTCCTTTCCTTGGTTTGGTCCTAGTATAACCGAAAGTCCGCGATTTTTCTGTGACGACATCACCCAAAACACGGGATTTTCCGAAAAGCGGGCCGGTTGACAGCAAAGCTCCTGTCAACTATACTGAGAACACGATGAGGAGGGACACGGAATGACCTTTCAGGACTATTTTCCCATCTGGAACAAGCTCCAAACAGACCAGCAGGACCGGATCCGCAGCAATCTGAATTTCCGAACCGTGAAGAAGGGGACGATCCTGCACAACGGGGACATGGACTGCACCGGACTCCTCCTGGTGAAGGCGGGGCAGCTCCGGGCCTATATCCTCTCTGATGAGGGGCGGGAGATCACCATTTACCGCCTGTTCGACCGGGATCTGTGCCTGTTCTCTGCGTCCTGCATCATGCGCTCCATCCAGTTTGAGGTCACCATCCAGGCGGAGAAGGACACGGACCTCTGGGTCATTCCCGCGGAGGTCTACCAGGACATCATGGAGGCGTCGGCGCCTGTGGCCAACTACACCAACGAGCTGATGGCCAGCCGGTTCTCCGAGGTCATGTGGCTGATGGAGCAGGTCATGTGGAAGAGCCTGGACAAGCGGGTGGCGGCCTTTCTGCTGGAGGAGGCTTCCATCGAGGGGAGCAGCGTGCTGAAGATCACCCATGAGGCCATTGCCAATCACCTGGGCACCCACCGGGAGGTGATTACCAGGATGCTGCGCTATTTTCAGAGCGAGGGCATGGTGCGGCTCTCCCGGGGCATGGTCCGGCTCCTTGATGAGGACAGGCTGCGGCAGCTGCAGGATTGAGCCGCGTGATGCGGCACGGTCATGTGCGGCTGCTCTTTGCTTTGCAGATCAGCTGTGTCATGGTGCCCATGGGGCAGTAGACACACCAGCTGCGGGGCTTGAACAGCACCATGGTGATTAGCCCCAAGACTGTGGATGTGAGCATGACGCCGTAGAAGCCGAAGGCGAACTGCGCCACGCCGGGATGGAAAAGGGTGCCGTGGTAGGCCCAGTTCCAGGGCAGCTTGAAGGTCCACAGCAGGGTGACCGCCTGCCCCAGATCCCGCACACCGGCGAACACCAAATAGGTGTTCCACAGCATCAGAAAGAACATGGCGAAGAAAAAGGCGAGAAATCCGTATCGGAACGCCTTGCTTTTCATCCATTTGGGGATGTCTTTCCTGCGGGACAGCCCGAAGCGCCCGCCCAGCAGCCCAAACAGCTGGCCCCGGCCGCAGTAGCGGTTGCAGTAGCTCTTGGTCCCGCTGACCACGGAGATGATGAGGGGGATGAAGAAGCACAGCAGGCCCAGCCAGGCAAACAGAATGTTGAAAAATCCCAGCAGGAGGTACAGGAGCGAAGCGATCCACAGATAGTCGTACCAGTGCTTCTTCATGCCTCTACCTCCCGGATTTTGATGACGCTGGCCGGACACTCCCTGGCGCACTTGCCGCAGCCCACGCATTTGTCCTGCCGGACCTGGGCCATAACGCCCCGCACGATCTCAATGGCCTGCAGGGGACAGACCTTCACACAGCAGCCGCAGGCCACACAGGCTGACGGGTCCACCACGGCTCTGCGCCGCTTTTTCACGGAATTCATAGCATGCCTCCCTAAATTGAGTGGGTTCATCATACCGCATATCTATGAATTGCACCGTGATGAAATCACAAATGCCGCAGGCAGAATAGCACCGCACGCACCGGCCTAAACGGGATGCGGGGAAGGTGAGCGCACGTCCGGGGCTTGTGCCTTGGAGGGACAGCTGTGAGGAAGATCATCTGTTTCGCCGATTCCAGCACCTGGGGCTACGATCCCCGGTCCCGGCTGGGCGGGCGCTGTGCCCCGGGTAGCTGATGGGTGGACATCCTGGCGGCCGAAACCGGATGGGTGTTGGGCAACTGGGGCGCCAACGGCCGGGAGCTCCCCGACGCGGCACCTGACATTCCGGCGGACACCGACCTGCAGATCGTGATGCTGGGTACCAATGACCTTTTGCAGGGCCGCAGGCCCAAGGCCACGGCGGAGCGGATGGAGCGATTCCTGACCAGCCTGGAGCTGGCACGAGGGAAGATCCCTCTGTTCGCGTTGCCGTCCCGGTCCCCGGGGGAATGGGTGCCGGGCCAAATGCTCATTGCCGCTTCCCGGACCTTCGCCGGGTGCTGCCGGACCCTTGCCGGGCGGTGGAACGTCTCCCCGGCCTATGACGGTGTGCCACTTCGCGGAGCAGGGGCACAGGGCCCTTGCCACCGGGATTTCGCCCCATGAAACGCATCATTCCCCGGCACCGTGCGCCTGCTGGAGGGAACCATCAATGGGAGAACCGGTGCCGCCCAGAGCGGGCCGCTGCGGCTCCGGCGGGATATGGGGATATCAGCAAATCCGGCAGGGGGCTTATGGAGCGCTGCCCCGAGCATTGACGGCGGGAGCCTTTCGCGCAGACGCGCACGGAAACGAGACAAGGAGGAGCACCATGCGGATTCTGATGCTGGGCAACAGCCTCACCTCTGCCCAAGATATGCCGGACATTCTGGCGGAACTGACCGGGGCGGAAGTGGTCTGCCATACCCGGGGCGGGGCCCGGCTGTCCGAGCATCTGAACCCGAACACCCGGCTGGGCGCCCGAACGCAGGCGGCGCTTGCAAAGGAGCAGTGGGACTATGTGGTGCTGCAGGAAATGAGCCACGGCCCCATCACCGCTCCCGGGAGCTTTTTCGCCAGCGTGGAGCGGCTCTGCCGGCAGATCCGGGAGAACGGGGCCATCCCGGTGCTCTATGCCACCTGGGCCTATCAGAAGGGTGGGGCCCGGCTGTCGGCCAAGGGATGGGACTATGGCGGGATGGCCCGGAACCTGTCCGCGGCGTACCGCAGGGCGGCGGAGGAAAACCGCGCCCTGCTTGCCGACGTGGGGCGGCGGTTTTACCAGCTGCCCGGCACGCAGGACCTCTACGCCGCCGATGGCGTCCACCCCAGCGGGCAGGGGGCCCGCATTGCGGCGGAGACCATAGCGGCGGCGATTCAACGACACAAGGAGGACCCATCATGATTCGGGACATCTGCAAAGACCAGGCATTTCTGGCCCAAAAGGCCGAGCCCGCCTCTCCGGAGGACCTGCCGGTGGCGGCGGATCTGCTGGAGACACTGGAAGTCCACAGGGACGGCTGCGTAGGTATGGCGGCCAACATGATCGGCGTGAACAAGCGCATCATCGCCTTCGACAACCAGGGCGGCTATATGGTCATGTTCAATCCGGAGATCGTGAAAAGGGCCGGCCCCTATGAGGCGGAGGAGGGGTGCCTGTCCCTCTCCGGCACCCGCAGAGCCCGGCGGTGGGAGTCCATCAAGGTCCGCTGGCAGAACGAAAAATTCCAGGAGCGGATCAAGACCTTCACCGGCTGGACGGCCCAGATTATCCAGCACGAGATCGACCACTGCGAGGGCATCATCATCTGAGGGGGAGGGGAAACCTATGAAACTTGCCATTCTCTCCGACACCCACGGCCTGCTGCGGCCGGAGGTCACGGAGCATCTAAAGACCGCCGACGCCATCCTCCATGGCGGAGATATCAACAGGCAGAGCATCGTGGATGAGCTGCGGCAGTATGCGCCGCTGTACATCGTCCGGGGCAACAACGACAAGGACTGGGCGGAGGCCATCCCGCACGATCTCACCGTTACCCTGGGCGGCGTGACCTTTTTCATGGTCCACAACAGAAAGGAGGTCCCGGCGGACCTGGCCGGTGTGGACGCGGTGGTGTTCGGCCACTCCCACAAGTACGTGCAGGAGGAGAAAGGCGGCGTCCTCTGGCTCAACCCGGGCTCCTGCGGCCCTCGGCGGTTCCATCAGGAGATCACCATGATGACGGCGGAGGCGGAGGATGGGAAGATCCGGGTGGAGAAGGTCATCATCCCCCACGGGACGGCGTGAGAACGGCGGGAAGACTGCTTCTCACCGGCGGTTCCGCCGTCTGCGGAGGCGGGGCGGCGCACCCCGGGCGGGGGAGGGGACAGGGCATTGACAACCGCCTGGCACAGGCAGTTCTGCCCTGAGATGGGGGCCGGCTTTGGCGGCGCACCGGGGATGCGGCGGCTCAAACAGACTCCGCCGGGCCGGAGTTCCGGAGCGTGCCGCTGCGGCGGCCCGCTTGCTGAAAGCCGGGGAACCGGCAGTGTATCCGAATTCTTGCAGACCTCACAGCTGCACACAAGCCGGCGCGGCCTGAAATCACTTGATTTCAGGCCGCGCTTCTCTGTCCATAGCGGGGGGCCTTCCATACGCCGCCGTGCATACTGTGCGGCCCCGGGGCTTCAGCCCACGATGCGCAGGAGCTCATCCAAGTCACGGACGGCGCCGCACATCACCTCTCCGCCGCTGACCGCGGCGAAGTGTGCGCGGGCGCACTGGAGTTTCGCCGCCTCCACGCCCTGGGGCTGTGGGGCCTTGCCGCTGGTCTCTGCCACGAAATAGACGGGATCCCCCGCGCGGTCCCGGAGGGCGATGGCCCAGTCGGGCGTGTACCGCCCCACCGGGGTGGGAATGAAGAAGGACTTGGGAAGTCGGACATATAATCTGACCGCCTCGCTGGCCTCCAGCGCCTCGGCAAAGGCCCGTTCCCTGTCGGTGTCACAGATCACATAGTCTGAGATCGAATGGGCGGCGGGCACGGCGGTGCACCCCAGCCTGCCCCGGCGGACGGCATTGGTGAAGAGGGCGGCGTCATACGACGCGTCCAGCCGGTGGTATGTGATGTGCCGGACGACGGCGGCCGCCTTCTCCTGGTTGATGAGCCTGGAGGCCTGGAGGAGGAAATCCTCCGGATTCAGGCGGAACATGGCAAATGTCTCAGGGGCTATGCCCTGGAGAATGGCTGCCGCAGTGGTACGGGTCAGGCCGGTTTCCTCCACCAGCCTGCCCACTAGGTCATACCGTACACCGCCCGGCGCCGGGGGACCGGCGGCCTGCACACGGCTTTCCCTGCGGCGGAAGGCCCGGCCCTGAAGCAGCTGTTCCCGGGACTGCAGCTGCGTCGCCTGCTCGCCATACACCGTCCGGACAGAGACGGGGGTCACCTGTAGATGCGCGTCCAGAGCCTGGATGACGTTCCCGATCAGCTCCCGGGTGTCAAAGGAGACGGTGTAGAAGGACTTGGGGCCGACCCGCGCCCAAAGGGAGCGGAACGCCTCGGTCTGCAGCTTCTCCGGGTCCGCCCGGGCGGTGACGTTGCCGCCGTGGGCGTTCTCCGCGGGGATGGCCCGGGGGGTATAGACGCCGGAGAGGACTTGCGCCACGGCGGCGCTGAGGTCCTGAAGGCTTCCGCCCAGCCGGACGGCACCCCGGTCCCGGTCCGCAAAGAAGCTGCCGGTGAGGACGCGGTCCTTCACATAGCCCTGTTTCCGGAGGGCGGCGCAGATCTCCTCCGCCAGCTCCCGCGTCACCCGGACCCGTGCCCCGGTGGTGCCAGTGAGGAGCCTGCCGGCAAACAGGCCCGGCTCCACCGTCCGGGGGCGGCCGGCAAGGGACGCCGCCAGCCCCTGCTGCAGGGCCTCTGCGAATCTGCCGAACTCCATATCGGTGATGAGCGTCAGCTTGTTCAGCTCCTGCACCGCCCCGCCCAGGACACTTTCGTCCATGCGTTCGCCCTCCTGATTGACACACAGGCGCAGACCGCGGCCGATCTCCTGGCGGCTGCGGATCTCCGACTCCGTCTGGGGCTTCAGCATACAGATCTGGAACACATTGGGGTTGTCCCACCCCTCCCGGAGGGCGGAGTGAGAGAAGAGGAACCGCACAGGTTCATCCAGGCTGAGCAGCCGCTCCTTGTCCCGCATGATCAGGTCATAGGCGTCCGCGTCGGAGGAGGTTCGGCTCTTGCGGTCGATCTTTCCCTCCACAAAGCGGGCCTGGCGGCCCTTCCGCCGGTCTACGGAGAAGTAGCCCTGGTGGGTCTCGCGGGCATCGATGCCGTCCAGATAGGCCCGGTACGCCGGGTCGTCGATCTCTCGCCGGAACGCCTCCGCCACGGCGACGTACTCCTCCTCAAACATTTTGGCGTACTCGCCGCTGCGGCCGCTGCCGCTGTCCCCGTCGTACAGGCGGTATTTGGACACCTCGTCGATGAAGAAGAGGGACAGCACTTTCACTCCCCTGGAATACAGCTCCCGTTCCCGGCGGAGGTGGGTGCGGATGGTCTCCCGAATCTGCACCCGGCGCTGGAGAGCTGTCCGCTCCTCGCCGCCGCTGAACTGACCGGCATATAGCTTCAGGCCGTTGAGAAAGGTCACCGAGCTGTCCCGACCGTCGATCTCTGCCACCACATAGCGGTCGGCGTATTCGGCCAGGCCGTTGGACGCCGCGAACAGATCCGCCTTCCGGCGCAGCTGTTTCACCACCGTCCGAATGCCGGACGCCCCTTTGACCTCAAAACCGATCCGGGCGGCGGGGGCCCTGTCCCGGCTCAGGTCCACGCCCTCCAGATAGACAAAGCCGCCAGCGGCGGGGGAGGATGTGAAGGTCACCCCCAGGGCGGCGATCCGTTTCACCAGATGCCGGTTATAGGCGTCCAGGGCGTCCAGACGGTACACCATGTTGTACGCCTCCCGGTGGGTGGCGGAGTAGCGCAGGGTGAACAGGGCGTTGAACTTGCGCAGGCTCTCCCGAGTCTGGCGGCCCTCCACGCTCTGGGGCTCGTCAATGATGAGAATAGGCCGGGTGGCCGCGATGACGTCGATGGGGCGGCGGCCCCGGAAGCTGTCCGGCCGCTGGTCGATGATCCGCTGGTTCCTGCCCGAGTTGAACGCCTGCATGTTGATAATCATGACCTGAATGGCGCTGTCGGAGGCGAAGCGGTCCACCTGGGCGAGGCGGTCGGAGTTGTAGATGAAAAACCGCAGCCGCCTGCCGTACTCCCCGGCGAAGTGCTCCTGGGTCGTCTGCAGGGAACGGTAGACGCCCTCCCGGACGGCCACCGACGGAACCACGATGATGAACCGGCTCCAGCCGTAGCGGGCGTTTAGCTCGTAGATGGTTTTCACATAGGTATAGGTCTTGCCGGTGCCGGTCTCCATCTCCACGGACAGGTTGATCCCCGGCCCGGCCAGGGCCTTGGACAGAGGCAATCCGGCGCGCCACTGGACCGCGTGCAGATTTTTCAGGATCCGGGCGTCGGTCAGCTCCGGAGCCAGGGGTTGGTTGCACAGGCCGGTGCCGGTCCCTGCCAGGGACAGCGGCCTGTCGGCCGCGGCGCCCAGGCCCTGCCGGTGTGCCTGGGCGCACAGTGACTGACCGCGGAACACATCGCAGACCGCTGCGGCCGCCTCCGCCTGAAAGGGCTGGTGCTTGAATTGGAGCTTCATGAGGTCACCTCCTTATGTCCGGTGCGCTGGGGACACATCCGGGCAAGACGGGGAAAGTTTCTGCGGAATGGAACCAGGCGGACGGTCTGCACTCAGAGTACCTGGACGCGGGTGCCGGGGGACAGGCTTTTGAAGATCTCCGTCACGTTGATCTTGGCGGCGTCCGAGGCGAAGGCGCTGTCCCGGAAGACAGCCCACTGGGGGCGGGAAGCAGCTATGTCCCGGATGACCGTGTCCGGAACGCCAGCGTCAAAACAGGCCGCCAGGACGCCGCCGTCCACCCGGTGGACGGTGCAGCCGCCGACCACCCGGCTGGTGTGGGGCAGGTGGATGCCCAGGCCCTGGTCCAGCAGGCAGGCATAGAGCAGATCCAGGTCGGTGCGGTCCTCCCGGATATTGGACACCGTCTGCCCGATCAGCGGCTGGGATATCTCCTCCGGGGGATAGAGGACCTCCTTCCGGCAGCCCTCGTCCACCCGGAAGACCCGGAAGCCGATGTCCGGACAGGCACCGGGGAATTCGGTCCGGATCTGATCCCCGGCACGGCGGATGCGGGCTTTGCCGATCTCACAGATGGTCTGGAAGCCCGCCTGGGCGGCCTCGCTCTTCTCACCGCAGGGCTCGGGCAGCTGCACCATAATGAAGCTGCGGCGGCCGCCGTCCTCCGCGTTGAGGCGCATCACCGCGTGGGCGGTGGTGGCGGAGCCGGAGAAGAGGTCCAGGCATACGAAATCCTTCCCCGGAACAGAGCCGATCAGGGTCCTCAACAGGTCCACGGACTTTGGGTAGTCAAACAATTTCCGGCCGCCGAACAGCTTCCGCAGCTCCGCGTCTCCGTTGGGGATGTCGGGAATGACGTCCTTGAGCAGCGTCCTGCCGAAGTCCCTGATCTTGGTGTGGATCTCATACCCACCGGACGCTGTGGGGAGCACGATCAGATTATATGGCTCGTCCGCAATCTTCTGCCGGGACCACCGCCAGGCATGGTACTTGTGCACGCCGTCCCCATTTGCATGGGGCGGCAGCTCGAACCACCCGGGCCGCCTCTCCCCGATGGCGCCTGTGGAGATCTCCTGGGTCTGGGGCTGATAGAAGATGGAGAACACGAGGTTCGGCCGGGTCTCTTCGTTGAACTTGCGATTATGATTGTAGAGGGGATCGCCGACCGCAAAGGGGCCCAGCCGGTCCGTCCGAACGTCCCTGCGAAAGCCCTTGTACGCATCGGGCATCTTCTCCCTGGCGAAGCGGATGTCAATAGACAGGCTGCCGCACGCGTCGATGTCCCTGGCGTAGGCCAGGACGGACTCCCAGGTTTTGGCCGCGCCTCTGCCGGATATCTGGCGGCCCGTGATATTGGAGACCCACGCAAATTGGTTCAGGTAGTTGCTTTCGCCGAACACCTCGTCGCAGATCTTCTTCAGGTTCGCTGACTCATGGTCGTCGATGGAGATCAGGATGACGCCGTCCGGGGAGAGCAGGCTGCGGGCCAGCAGCAGTCTGGAAAAGAGCATGGAGCACCAGTCGGAGTGATACCTGCCGTCCGAAAACGTGTTTTTCCGCTGAAAGTTGATCTTCCCCTCCGCGTCCCGGTATCCGCTGGCACCGTGATATACGCCGCGGTCCATCACAAAGGAATCCGGATAGATGAAATCGTTGCCGGTGTTGTAGGGCGGGTCCAGGTAGATCACCTTCACCGCGCCCAGATAACTCTCCTGGAGGATTTTCAGCACTTCCAGATTGTCTCCCTCGATGTAGAGGTTCCGGGTGGTGTCCCAATCCCGGCTGTCCGCCTTCACGGGGCGGAGGGTTCTGGAGGTGGGGCGGGCGGCCTCGGCCATGGCGGCCCGTTTGCCGACCCAGGTGAATTCATAGCGCTCCTCCCCCTCCGCCACGTCAGGGGCCAGCAGCTGCTTGAGGACCTCGAAGTTGACGGCCTTTTTCACCTTCCCGTCCGCGCCTCGCGTCTCCGTGACGGCGGCGGGAAACAGCGCGGCGATTTTTTCCACATTCCCCGCCGTCAGGCCGGGGGCTTCCAAGTCCAGATAGTCCATGTCTGCTTCCTCCCGTTTCATGCAGATGCGGGCGCTTCCACCGGATGCAGATGCCGGAGGCGCCCCGGCGCGCTCCGGTATCCACGGCTGCACCCCGTCCGGCGCCGCGATACGTCCAGTTTACCGCACAACCGGCAAAGAGACAAGCTGAAAATCGCCCGGCCCGGCGGGGCATTGTCGCATTTCCCTCCCGGCTGTATGATATCTCTCATAAGACCGGCGGAGAGGAGCGTGCACAATGGCGAAGGAAGACGGGACATGGATCATGCGGGGGCTGGACTGGGACGACCCTGCCCGTATCCAAAGCTGGCAGGAGCTGACCGGCTGGGTCGACGAGGTGGGATTCCTCCCGCTCTTCAGGAACGGGGCGGACGGCTTCTCCGTGGAGGAGAATACCTCCGACCTCTGCTGGTGGAGCGACGATCCGGCGCAGGACCCCTGGAAGTGGCGGCAGCTGATTGCCCGGAGCGGTCGGGTCACCTACGGGAGGTTTTTCGTCGGGAAAGCCGGATTCATCTCCAGGGCGTGGCTCCCCCACTTTGCCAACTGGCGGCGGAACGGCTACGACTTCGACAGCCGCTGGGACGAGGGGCTGGCCGGCATCCGGCAGAAGTGGATGATGGACCGGTTCGCGGAGCGGGAGAAGCTGCGCTCCTCTGAGCTGAAACGCCTGGCCGGGTTTGGCCGGGAGGGGGAGAAGGACTTCGAGGGGACGGTGAGCGGCCTGCAGATAGAGGGGGATCTGGTGATTCGGGACTTCCGCCGGCGGATCAACCGGAGGGGGTTGCCCTATGGCTGGCCCATCTCGGTCTACACCACGCCGGAGGCCCTGTGGGGCTGCGGGCACGTCATCTCAGCCTACGCCCCCCGCCGAATCGAAGGAGCGGATCTTCTGGCAGATCCAAGAGCACTTCTCGGAGGCCGCAGAGACAGAGCTGACCGCCGTGCTGGGCGGAACGCAGTGAGAAATGGCCTGCCCGCTGCGTTTTCGTCTGTCCGAAGGCGGGCATATAGAAGAGAATGGCGGAAACAAGAAAAACAGCCCCTGCTTTTCAGCCTGTTGAAAAGCAGGGGCTGTTTTTTAATGAGAGAGCCATGCACTGAGCAAAAGACCTCATCCGGTGCCTTGGCCTTATAGCGGTCGGAGAACTGCCATCAGGGCAGACGCTGAAAGAACGGACCACTTATCTGGGCAACTCGACGAACTCCGTCTCCACATTATCCATGTTTTTCGGATTGACGAAGAAGATCCGCGATCCGCTAGCCCCCGGCTGGATTGTGTCTTTGGGCTCCAGCATCTCGGCAACACTGAGGTATGTATCATCAAGGTCCTCCACCTCGTAAGCGATGTGGTGGATACCGCCGCCTGTTGCATCCAGAAAATCCTGATTCATCCCAGGTCCATACGGGCAGAGGAGTTCGATTAATACCTCGCCGCAGCGAAAAAAGACGATGTCCACATTGAACGCCGGATTCTGCTCCTGACGGACAAATTCAAGGTGCAGTTCTTTTTCGTAAATCTGCTTTGATTTTTCAAGGTCCTTTACGACAATCCCGATGTGGTCGATTTTCTTGATCATAGTCAGGTCCTTTCCTTATAAGATTACCCGCCGAGGGAGGGAATAAAGGTTACAAGGGGCGGAACATACGTGATCAGGAAACAAACGCCGATCAATGTGAGAAGCTCGATCCAGATGTTCCGTACCAGCTCCATAAGCGGCATTTTGGATACGCGGCATCCCACAAACAGACAGGTGCCCACAGGAGGCGTCAGTAAGCCGATGCAGAGATTGACGCACATAACGACACCAAAGTGGACCAGATCGATCCCATAGGCTGTGACCAAAGGCGCCAATACCGGAACCAGCATGGTCAGTGCAGGCGCACTGTCCAAAAACATACCGACAACCAGTAGAAGCAGGTTAATGAGCAGCAGGAGGACATATTTGCTGTCTGTCACCGACATAAACATGTCTTTTATGATCTGCGGGATTTGCTCCACAGTCAGAATCCAAGAGAAGATGTTGGCAGTCGCAATCAGGAACATAATGATCGAAGAGGACAGCGCTGATTCCTTTAGTACCGCGAAGATGCGCTTGGGAGTCAGCTCATGGTAAATAAATGCTCCGACAACAAAGGAGTAGATGCAGCCGATTGCACCGGCTTCCGTCGGAGTGAACCAGCCGGTGATAATGCCGCCTACAATGATGACGGGCGACAGCAAGGCCAGAAAGGCCTCTTTTGTAGCTTTCAGGATCTCTTTCCCAGACTGCTTGGGGCTTTTGGGAAGATTCATTTTCCGCGCTTTGATACCAGCCACGATCATCAGGGAGATTCCCATCAAAATGCCGGGGATGTAGCCGCCCAAGAACATGTCCGACACGGATACGCCAGCAATGGAGGCGTAGATGACAAAGGTGGTACTGGGCGGGATAATGGGTCCCATAGTCCCTGCGGCCGTGACCACAGCCGTGGAGTATCCGTCGGGATATTTGCGGGCCCGCATTTCGGGGATGATAATACCTCCGATAGCGGCGACGGTCGCCACAGCGGACCCGCTGATGCTGGCAAAGATCATGCAGGCGATGATTGCGGCGAATGCAAGGCCGCCCCGGTAGTGCCCAACGAGCGTGTCTGCAAACCGAATGATCCGAGAGGAGATGCCTCCCAGCTCCATCAGAGAGCCGGCCAGCATGAAAAAGGGGATCGCCATCAATGGGAAGGAATTCACACCGGTAAACATCCGCTGGATTGCAATTCCCAGGTCAAAGGAGCCGTCCATGAGCAGCGCCGCGACTGAGGAGGCGCCCAAAGTGACCGCGATCGGGCATCCGATTAAAATCAAAATGACAAAAGAACCAAACAGCACTGTCAACATTACGGTTCCACCCCCTCAGGCCGCGTGAGATTCATCACGGAGTAGAAAATACACAGAACAAATCCGACCACCATGGAGATGTAGACCCAGACCTTGGAGATGTTCATGGACGCAAACATCTGCATGCGTTCGGACATCATGTAGAGATAGCTGTAATATGTACAGCTCCCCGCGAAAATGATGCAGATCACAGCGTTGACTTTTTCTAAAAAGAAGTTGACCTTTTTGGGGAGAATGTGAATCAGCAGATCCATGCAGATGTGCTGGCCCTTTCCCAAAGCATAGCCGGCAGTCAGAAAGACGATCCAGACCTCAATATACCGGGAAATCTCTTCACTCCAAGAAAGAGAGCGCCCCATAAGGCGGAAGATGACTTGTACAAAAATGATGACAGCGATGAGAGCCATACCAGCTCCCGCGAACGAAAAAATCACTTTTTCCAGTGGGATGGCCAGCTTATTCAGAAATTCATATACTTTTTTCATAAGTTTCACCTCAGTGGGCACCCTTCTGTTTTCTGCAAGGGCCCCATTTGTCTCCCAAACGGGACCCTTGCAGGGAAGGAACCTTCCTTACTCAGGCCAGGGCTTGGATTGCATCGTAGAGCTCTTCACCAGAGACGCTGGCGACCAGTTCCTCATGGACCGCACGGCCCACAGCGGCAAAGGACTCATAATCGGGCTCCGTCACGGTAAGCCCGGGAACTTCAGCTTTCATCTTCTCAATATAATAGGCATCCTCATCACGCGTGATCTCGTTGTTTTTTTCCCGGATCTGGTCCATGCACTCCCGCAGAACCGTCTGAAGGTCCTTGGGCAGCTTGGCATAGTTGTCCTCATTATACAGCACGGTGGCGCAGCAGACGGTGTGATTGGTCAGAGCCAGATTGGGGCAGACCTCATGAAATCGCATGGTGTACATTGCACTGAGGGGATTTTCGATCGCATCCACAACGCCCTGCTGTAAGGCTGTGAAGGACTCGCTGAACGCCACCGGGGTGGGATTTGCGCCAAGCGATTCCATGGACTTGATCCAGATATCCGTCTCGGGGACCCGGATTTTCAGACCCTGCATATCGTCCAGAGTCTCGATAGGCTCCTTGGACAGAATCTGCCGGTTGGCACGCAACCAATAGTCAAAGACGCCCAGTCCAGCCTGGGAAAGGCCCTTTGCCATAATTTCACCAGGCTCGCCGTAAATACACCGCTCCAAGTGGTCCAGGTCCTTGAAGAGGTACGGCATCGCCATCAGGTTTACGGGGGAATACCATCTCCCAGGGACTTCGCCGCCGGTTACCATCATGTCCAGGTTTCCGTTGCGGATCATTTCACACATGGCAGTGTCATCGCCCAACTGGGAGTTGGGATAGAGCTCGATGACCAGCTGACCTCCGGACGCTTCCTTCACCAGATCGGACAGCTCCAGCAGATTCAGCTGCCACTGACTGTCCTCCGCGTTGTTATGGGCGATTCGCCAGGTATAGGTCTCTCCGCTGGCGCTGTTAGCAGAATCGCTGTCAGCCGTCTCACCATTCCCACCGCAGGCCGGAAGGACCAGCAGCATGGCCGCCGTCAGGATCAGACAAACCCAAGATTTTACTTTTTTCATAACTTCCTCCCTTGATATACCAAATATGGCGTTACCCATCAGATTTTGAACATCGCTTTGAGCGTGGGCTCTTTCTTGTACACCAGTGTGTCGAAGATTTCTTGTGCCGCTTCAAAAGGAACAACATGAGTGATGGCCTTTTCAAAACGTGCCTTTTCCCAGGAGAGGAGAGTCAAACATTGTTTGAAATCCGCGTCGTTATAGTTGAGGGATGAGCAGATATGGGATTCGGAGAAAACAAACGGAACCATGGGAAACGGCATATCGCCTGCGGCCATTGTGATCGTCACGATGTACCCGGTTTTGCGCACAACCGAGATGGCCTCCTTCAAAACATCTTTTGATCCGGCGGTGATTACGATCCCCTGCACGCCGTCTCCGTATTTTTTCTCGATGGCCTCCGCCAAATTCTTGTGGGAGACATTGACGCCGAAGTCAGCGCCGTTTTCCAGGGCTAATTCGATATTCTTCTCCACAATATCGGAGACGATGACCTTTTGAAAGCCCATCCCCTTGGCGGCAATGACGGCCAGATGGCCAATTGCCCCGGCGCCCATCATCAGCACGCTGTCCCGCTTGTCCTCGGGAATCTTGCTGAGCGCATGGACCGCCACGGCTAGGGGTTCGCACAGGGCCCCCAGTTTGGTGTCGACATCTTCGGGCAGCTGGTAACAGAGCCTCTGGTCCACATTCAGATACTCCACACAGGCGCCGATCCAGGGGTCCTGCCCCGGCATATAGCGTTCCGGGCAGTGGGACGGCAGATCTTTTTGGCACCACTCGCAGGTGCCGCAGGTGTGCATGGGCAGAACCGCCACCCGGTCGCCCACTTTTAACCGCTCCACGTGACTACCGACCTTTACGATGGTTCCAGCCACCTCATGCCCCACGATCACAGGAGGAAACCGGAAGCTATGCGTATTGTGATAGATGTGCAGGTCACTGCCGCAGATACCGGCATATTCGACCTTTAAAAGGACTTCTTCCGGAGATATCTCAGGGACGGGAATCTCACGGATCTCCAGCTTGGCTGGCTCCGCCATCCAAACACTTTTCATGTACACGTCCTCCTTTTACTGGGAAAACTTAGATCCCCATCTGCTTGAGCTTGTAATTCAGATCCTCCACGAACTCGGGCTTGACGTTGTAGCAGTTCTCCGGAGCAGGATGGACGAAGGCCTTCACCTCGTCGCGGTACTGCTTGAATGCTCGCGTCATCTCCTCGCCAAGATGGGCGTATTCCTTCACAAATTTGGGCTTATGGCCCGGGAACATCCCCAGCAAGTCCTGCACGATCAGCAGTTGTCCGTCCGCCGGGCCGCCACCGATGGAGATGGCCGGGATGTGGATATGCTCCTGAATTACCTTTGTGATCTGCTGGGGCACACACTCCAGCACGATGGCAAAGCAGCCCGCCTGCTCCAGAGCGATGGCGTCCGTCACCAGCTTTACCGCCGTGTCCAGGGTGCGGCCTTGGCTCATGTACCCACCCTGGGCCGCCAAGGACTGAGGCGTCACGCCGATGTGGCCGTGGCAGGGCATACCCCATTTCACGATCTCTGCGATCCGGTCGCACACCTCTTCGCCGCCCTCGCACTTCACGGCGTCCACATGGCCCTCGGCCATGTAGCGCATGGCGTTGCGGACCGCATCCTCTACGCTGGCCTGATAGGAGCGGTAGGGCAGATCCCCGATGACAAACGCGTGCTTGACAGCCCGCGTCACCGCTCCGGCGAACATGATCATCTGGTCCATGGAGGCGTACAGGGTGTTGGGATAGCCTAGCACCGTGGTGGTGGAGGAGTCCCCCACAAAGATGACATCAATGCCGGCTTGGTCGGCGTAGTAGGCCATGGGATAGTCGTAGATGCTGATCCAGGACATGGGTTCCTTTTCCTCGTACATCCGGCGGATGTCCTTGATCGTCAGTTTTTTTACCTCGTCCATCGTCCATTCTCCTTTCTTTTTTCAACGCTCCCACGCCGTGGGAGACAGGTCAGACCTCCAGAATGATCTTGCCTGTAACCTTGCGCTGCTCCAGCAGCTCGTGGGCGCCGGCGGCCTCCATCAAGGGGAAGCGGGCCGCAATGGGGATTTTGACCCGCCCCGCGGCAAGGGACGCGAGGACCTCCGGCGCCGCCTCACCGAACCACGCGGGACGCATCCGGCGAGTGGAGCCGATGCTGAATCCCCGGACAGACCGGCAGCTGGCATGAAGAGCCCCCGTATCCACCTGACAGTAGGCGTGAGAGGCGTTTCCGAACGCCACCATCCGGCCATAGGGTGCCAGACAGGTCATGCCCTCAGCGGTATACGAGCCACCCAAAGAATCCAGGATTACATCCGCCCCTCTGCCGCCGGTTTTATCCAGCACGGCCGCGGCAAAGGGGCCGTCTGACAAGCAAAACACGTCGTCCGCTCCGGCATCCAGGGCCGCCTGCCGCTTGGCAGGGCTGCCGACAGTGCCGATGATTCTTGCCGCCCCCAGGTTCCGGGCCATCTGGATCACAGTGGTGCCGATTCCGCCGGAGGCCGCGTGAATCAGCAGGGTTTCTCCCGGCTCCAGCGCCGCGACCTTGTGCAGTAGCATCCAGGACGTGAAGGTCACCAGGGGACAGGCAATGGCCTGTTCCAGGGGGAGCCCCTCCGGTACGGGGAATGTCAGGTTTCCGTCGGCCACCACATATTCGGCATACGTACCGGTGTGGGGAAACGCCAGGACCCGCTGGCCGACCCGGATGTGGTCGACCCGGCTTCCGACCGTCTCCACGATTCCCACGGCGTCCAGTCCCGGGATCACGGGGAACTGGGTCCCTCCGGCGTGATAGGACCCGCGCCTGGTCTGCAGGTCCGCATAGTTGACACTGACGCCCTCCACCCGGATGCGCACCTGCTCCTCTCCGCAGACGGGGGCCGGGAGGGAGAGCGGCTCCAGAACAGACGGTCCACCAAATCCCATACAACCGATTGCCAACATCAGTGCAGCACACCTCCTCGTTTCTGTAAGTCAGGACCGGCGTCGGCCATCCTGTTGCCTTCATTATATTTTTTCGGCTCTGTGGGCTCCATGCATTGGGCTGCAAAGAAATAGGACGATCATGCGTTTTTCCGAGAGACTGCTGGAGAAGGAGAAAGGGGACTTCTACAATCCTGTGCTAATTTGGCAAAATTGTGCTATTTTGTGCGATTATAGAAATAATTTTGATATATTTTGCACAATTAAATTGCAAAACCGATATAAATGTGATATAAAGAAATTAAAGCATGAGAGAGGAGGGATCATCTGTGGTGGAGAAAATGAGGCGGCAGAGCCGGCTGGAATCGGTGGTTATCGGGGTGTGCCTGCTCACCATTCTGGGCCTTTCTTTTTTTTATTTGTATCTGCGAAGTACATTCCGCGGGGAGGCACCGCAGACGGGCGATGGCGCCCATATCCTGATGCTGCTGCCCAGCCTGGAGGATGATGAGAGCACAGACTTCCATGCCATGGCAAAGGATATCGCCGAGCAGTATGGCTTGCGTGTGGAGATCATGACGCAGGCCACAGTGGACGGGCAGAGAGAAATGCTGTCCATCGTCCCCATGACGGACGTAGACGCCGTTCTTCTGTGGGCGGTTTCCAACCTGGACGAGGACTATCAGCAGGAGCTGGCTGACTGCCGTGCCGCAGGGATCCCGGTGGCTATCGTGGAGCACGACTTTGAGGACAAGTCTCTGCGGGACAGCTTCATCGGAAGCGGCATGAACTCGGAGCTGATGGTCATCAACCAGACGCTGTGGGATATCCGGAAGGGCAGCCCCGTCATCATCGGCAGCTATTCCCACGCAGGGGAGGGAGAGCTTTATGAGTTGCTGGTGATGCTGCAGGAGGAAAACCAGAATTTTGATCCCTCACAGATTCGCAATGAACGGTTGCGAATGTTTGTAGAGAACCATCCAAACAGCTACTATGCCAATACATACATCCAGGTGCGGGCTGACGCTGGCGGCACGGCAGCGCTGAACATCAGCCTCATCCGGACCCTCCTCCGGCAGGAGCCGGCAGGGCTGTTCTTCTCCCTGAGTGAGCCGCTGACCGCGGCTATGGCTATGGCTGCGGACAACGGCGCCCTGGCAGCCCATGCTCCGGATATCCTGATCGGCTACGGCGGAGAAGAGGAGCTGGGCGCTTATATCGAGCCGGGAATCATCAACGAGCTGATCGTTCCGGATGTCCTCTATTCTTCCATGATCGGCCTGCGGTATCTCAATGATGTGCTGCGGGACTTTTATGTTCCGTCCACTCTGGATTCGGGGGTGAAGCTGATCTCCAGAGAGGAGCTGGCGGATGAATCTCATTGAACGGGATATGCTGACACGGTGTCTCGGTCCCATCTATGAACAGATGCTGATGGGCGACACAGATGCCGCCTTGGCCTCCATTGAAGGAGTGACGTGGTTGGTCCGCTACATGGCGGCAGGGAAAAGCTCGCAGCGGGCGACGCTGGAGAACGAGCTGCGGGCGGTGCGGGCGGTGTTCCAAATCTGCCGGGGGGAGGTGGGACTGGAGACCGGTGTCTCCGGCTTGGATCCGTACCTGGAAGTGAAGCGGACAGCGGTCCTGTATGAGGCCTGCCAGCATGGCCTGGAACTGCTACACGGCGGTGTGGATCTTCGGCGGCTGGTGCTGTTCCGGCAGCGGGAGGATCTCCAATACTATTTTCTAGACAGGGACGAGCGCGTATACGGAGGGACCATTTATGCGGAAGGGCGGCATCCATCAACTGAGACAGAAATGGCGGGAGGGACTGCGGAACGCCGGCGTCCGGAAGCAGATCCTATTCACCAGCGGGATGCTGATGGGCATTATGGCCCTGACGGGTCTGATGCTGGGGACCATCTCCTATGAGACCATGCAGGACTACCATACATCCACCCAATCCGTGGCCGGCCTCTACACATTCAACGATGCGCTGGACGAGTGGGAAACCGTGCTGGAGGATTATGTGGTCAACTCCACGGAGATTGCCCGGCAGGCCTGCCTAGACGCATGGGACGAGGTGGGGATGCGGCTGGATATGGTGGATATGGGGGAGGCGGAGGCATTTCGGCTGGCGGAGGAGAATCTCTCCGCCGTATACGGCCACATTGACGAGGAGATGGACCGCCTGCTGCTGGCGGAGAGTGGGGCCGCCCGCACAGAGGTCTACGCCCAGATGGTCCAGGGGAAGGAGGGGATGCTCTTCCTCTCGGACCAGCTTCTGCGGCTCCACACAGACAACGCCGTGCGGGAGTATCCGGACGTCATGTCCATCAATGTGTGCTCCTTCGTCATCCTTGTACTGATCCTGGTGTTTTCCGCCATTCTGCTGACCATGTGCTCCCGGCGGATGATCCGCTCCATCTGCGCCCCCATCGATCTGCTGGTGGAGGAGGCCAAGAAGGTAGCTGGGGGCCAGTATGACACGCCGGACGTGACCATCTTCAACGATGACGAGATGGGATACCTCTCCCAGATGTTCAACAATATGAAGACCCAGGTGTCCGCGAACTTCAAGAACATGGAGCGCATCCTGGAGCTGCAGGAGCTGCTGAAGAGCACGGAGCTGAAGGCGCTCCAGTCCCAGATCAACCCTCACTTCCTGTTCAACGTGCTGGGGCTGGCGGAGGAGGCGGCCCTGTATGAGAATGCGGACGTTACGGTGGAGATCATCGAGAACATCTCCTACATGCTGCAGTACAGCCTGAAATGCACCAAGCAGGACACAACCTTTCAGGAGGAGCTGCGCATGGTGCAGGCGTATCTGTTCCTACAGGAGCGGCGGTTTGGGGACCGGATCCATTTCCAGCTTTCCGTGCCGGAGGACCTGCCCCAGATCATGATCCCGGGGATGTCGGTGCAGCCGGTGGTGGAGAATGCCATCCAGCACGGGCTGGAGAAAATGGAGCGCGGCGGCGAGATCCAGGTGCTGGTCCGCCGGAAGGAGACCTGCATCGAGGTCACGATCCGGGACAACGGTTGCGGCATGGAGCCGGAGTTGCTGGCGGCGATCCGGCGGGGGGAGGAGGTGTCCACCAAGCGGGTGTCCGGTGGGATCGGACTAGTGAATGTGTCCCGGCGGATGGAGATCTTCTACAAGCAGACAGAGCTGGTGGACATCGCCAGCGAGTTGGACAAGGGGACCACAGTGACCCTGCGGTACCCCTGCCGGGAAGGCGAGGAGGCGGAATGTACAAACTGCTGGTAGCCGATGATGAGCAGAAGGACCGCAACATCGTGCGGCTTCTGGTGGAAAAGCAATATGGGGACCTGTTTGAGATTCTGGAGGCCAAAAGCGGCACCCAGGCTCTAGAGATCCTGCGGAATGACCAGATCGACCTGCTCCTTCTGGACATGAACATGCCCGGCCTCTCAGGGATGGGCGTCATCCGGGAGCTGAAGAAGCCCACGTATCTCATCATTCTGACGGCTTACAGCTTCTTCGACTATGCCCGTGAAGCTCTGCGCTACGGCGTGAAGGACTATATCCTGAAACCGCCGATCCGCTCAGAGCTCTATGCGGCCATCGACCGCTTCCTGCAGGAGCGGAAGGAGCAGACGGGGGACAACGGCCTGCGGCAGAAAGCCCTGGCCCGGGAGCTGGCGACACAGATGCTCTTTTACAGCAATGCGCAGAAGATCGGGAACTACTGCCAGCTGCTGGGGCTGGAGGGATCCCGCATTTCCCTGGCTGTGCTGCTGGGGAGCGGCGGGTCTGTTCATGCGTCCGAGCACATGCTCTCTTCTGCAGAGCAGTTTCTGGACGGGCAGGGTGTGCGGTATGCCGCACTGTCCTTCCGGGACGGGATCGCCGTCCTCTTTTTCTGGCGGACGGCGGAGGAGCAGGGGCGGATTCAGAAGCTCCTGCCGGGCCTGCAGAGCTGCGCTGTCGGGCGGATGGGATTTCAGGAGAACATCCCCTCCTATGGGGAGATCCCACAGGCGTTCATACGGCTCTGCGACCAGCATTCGCTGAGCCGCCGGGCCGTGTCTGTCAGCGACCAGACGGACGCAGTGGAACAGGCGCTTCGGAACCAGGACTTCGACGGGGCCATAGAGCACATTCAAAAGGACTTTGACTGGCAGGACTATCAGGCCCACGGCGACGCCTTGAAGTTCCAGCTGGCCATGATGCTGTTCACCTGCACGAAGCATCTCTTCGCCAATGCGGACAAGCGGGGCGCCTATTCCAAGCTGAGCGTCCTGTTGGGGGCGGAGAACTTGGAGCAGCTGTTCTGCGGCACGGCGGAGTATCTGCACTGGATCATCCACGAGATCAAGCAGTCGGTCTACACAAACTCCTATATGGTCCACCGGGTCATCAGCGCAGTCTCCACAGACTGCGCACGGCCCTGGACCATCGAAGGACTGGCGGCGGAGCTGAAGATCAGTCCCTACTACCTCAGCCACCTGTTCAAGGAGTATACCGGCAGCAACTTCACGGACTACCTGGCGGAGCGGCGGATCGAGCGGGCCATCGAGCTCATGCGCCAGCCGGAGCTGACCCTGGCACAGATCGGCGAGATGGTGGGCTATCTGGACCAGAATTACTTTAGTAGGGTCTTTCGGAAGCGGTGCGGCACCAGTGCACGGCAGTACCGGAAGCAGTTGCTCTCAGAATAGCACAGCCTTGCCAAAATAGCATATTTCCACAGAGTGGAGCGGCCTGGACCAGGGACCAGGCCGCCCTTTTTTCGCTGTCCTGCACAGGAGAGTGCTAGAAATCGGCACGTGCGTGTATGGCCCGGCCGGACAGGGCGGCTATAATGGAGGCAGAAGCGAACAATCCGGAAAGGGCCGCCCTGCGGCCCGAAATCTGAACCAAGGAGGCCCCACGCCATGAGCAAAGTGTTATCGGATATTGAGATCGCCCAGTCCTGCGCTCTGCGGCCCATCACGGAGATCGCGGCAAGCGCCGGCGTGGACGAAACGTACCTGGAGCTGTACGGCCCCTACAAGGCCAAGGTGAATGACCGCCTGCTGCGGGAGAACCGGGGGCCGGACGGCAAGCTGATCCTGGTGACGGCCATCACGCCCACCCCTGCCGGAGAGGGGAAAACCACCACCTCCATCGGCCTGGCCGACGGCCTGCGCAAAATCGGCAAGCGGTCGGCTGTGGCGCTGCGGGAACCCTCTCTGGGCCCTGTGTTCGGCGTCAAGGGCGGCGCCGCCGGCGGCGGCTATGCCCAGGTGGTGCCCATGGAGGACATCAACCTCCACTTCACCGGGGACTTTCACGCCATCGGCGCGGCCAACAACCTGCTGGCGGCGATGCTGGACAACCACATCCAGCAGGGCAACGCCCTGGGGATCGACGTCAAGCGGATCACCTGGAAGCGGGCCGTGGATATGAACGACCGCCAGCTCCGCCACATCGTCAGCGGCCTGGGCGGCCGGATGCAGGGCGTGCCCCGGGAGGACGGCTTCCAGATCACGGTGGCCTCCGAGATCATGGCGGTCCTCTGCCTGGCGGACGGCATCTCCGATCTGAAGGCGCGCCTGGCCCGCATGATTGTGGCCTATACCTATGACGGGCGGCCTGTCACAGCCCACGACCTGCGGGCTGAGGGGGCTATGACCGCCCTGCTGAAGGATGCCGTCAAGCCCAATCTGGTCCAGACGCTGGAAGGCACCCCCGCCTTCATCCACGGCGGACCCTTCGCCAATATCGCCCACGGGTGCAACTCCGTCACAGCCACCCGCATGGCTCTGAAGCTGGCGGACTACGCCGTGACCGAGGCGGGCTTCGCCGCAGACCTGGGGGCTGAGAAATTTGTGGACATCAAGTGCCGGATGTCCGGACTGCGGCCCTCCGCCGTGGTGGTCGTGGCCACGGTCCGCGCCCTGAAATACCACGGCGGTGTGGCCAAAGCGGATCTGAACCAGGAGAATCTGGAGGCGCTGGAAAAAGGCCTGCCCAATCTGCTGCGGCATGTGGGCAACGTCCAGCGGGTCTACGGCCTGCCCTGCGTGGTGGCCGTCAACGCCTTCCCCACGGATACGGCGGCGGAGCTGGCGCTGGTGGAGGAGAAGTGCGGCGAGCTGGGCGTGAAAGCCGTCTTGTCCGAGGTCTGGGCCAAGGGCGGCGAGGGCGGTCGCACCCTGGCGGCGGAGGTTGTCCGCCTGTGCGAGCAGCCCGGCCCGTTCCAGTTCACCTATGCGGTGGACGCCTCCATTGAGGAGAAGCTGGATGCCATCTGCAAAAAGGTCTATCACGCGGAGGGCGTGACCCTGACGCCCGCCGCCCAGAAGCAGGCCGCCCAGCTAAAGGATCTGGGCTTCGGCGGGCTACCCATCTGCATGGCCAAGACCCAGTACAGCTTTTCCGACGATCCGTCCCTGCTGGGCGCGCCGGAGGGCTTCACGGTGACGGTGCGGGATCTGAAGGTGTCTGCCGGCGCGGGCTTCCTAGTGGCGCTGACCGGAGACATCATGACCATGCCCGGCCTGCCCAAGATCCCCTCTGCTGAGAAGATTGATGTGGATGAGGACGGCAGGATCACTGGCCTGTTTTGAGGGCGGTTCCGGCCGGAAAGGAGACAATATGGACACACCTTTTACGGAGAAGACCTGTGAGGCATTCGTCGCCGTCCTGTCTTCCGCCGCCCCCGTCCCCGGCGGGGGCGGGGCGGCCGCCCTGGTGGGGGCCGTGGGCACGGCGTTGGGCGCCATGGCGGGAAACCTGACGGTGGGGCGGAAAAAATACGCCGCAGTGGAGGAAGATATCCGGGCCGCCGTGAAACGGGCCGAAGCGCTGCAAAAACGCCTCCTGGAACTGGTAGAGGAGGATGCGGCGGGATTCACGCCGCTCTCTCGGGCGTACGCGATCCCCAAAGACGACCCCAGCCGCGGACGGGTCCTGGAAGACGCCACGGCGGCCGCCTGCCGGGCCCCGGCGGAGATGATGGCGCTCTGCTGCGCATCCATCGAGCTGCTAGAAGAGCTGCTGGAGAAGGGGAGCGCCGGCCTGGTCTCCGACGTGGGCTGCGGAGCACTGTGCTGTGCGGCGGCCCTGGAGAGCGCCAGCCTCAATATCTTCGTCAACACCCGGACCCTGCAGGACCGCTCCATGGCCGCCCATCTGGATGCCCAGGCAGATACGCTGCTGTGCGAGTATCTGCCCCGGGCCAGGCGGGTGGCGGACGAGGTCGGACACCGGCTGCGGAAGGAGGGCTGAGCATGGGAGAGATCTGGAAGGGCGCCCCTGTGGCCGCCGCCCTGTGCGCCTCTCTTACAGGCCGGATTTCCGCCCTGCGGGCGGCAGGTGTGGAGCCAGCTCTGGCCATTCTGCGGGCTGGCGAACGGGGAGACGACATCGCCTATGAGAACGGGGCTGTGAAGCGCTGCGAAAAGCTGGGTATCGCGGTCAGGCGGGTCCGGCTTCCGGACGACTGTACAAAGGAAGAGGTGCTGAAGGCCATTCGGCAGGTCAACGCGGATGACGGCATCCACGGCTGCCTGCTGCTCCGCCCGCTGGCAGACCGGGCCGCCGAGGAGGCGGCCTGTGAGACGCTGCTGCCGGAGAAGGATGTGGACGGCATCACGCCGGGATCCCTGGCAGGCGTGTTTGCGGGCGGAGGGAGAGGCTATCCCCCCTGTACCGCTCAGGCCTGCATGGAGGTTCTGGACTACTATGGCTGCGATCCCGCCGGCAGGCGGGCGGCCGTCATCGGCCGGAGCCTTGTGATCGGCAGGCCGGTGTCGATGCTGTTGCAGAGGCGGAATGCTACTGTCACCATGTGCCACTCCAGAACGGCCGACCTGCCGGCGGTGTGCCGGCAGACGGAGATCCTGGTGGCAGCCGCCGGCCAAAGCGGATTGGTGGACGCCGGCTTTTTGGCCCCGGGACAGGTGGTGCTGGACGTGGGGATCAACGTGGGCCCGGAGGGCGGACTCCAGGGAGATGTGGACTTCCAGGGCGCCATCCGGACCGCGGGGGCTGTTACACCCGTGCCCGGCGGGGTTGGGGCCGTCACCACCGCGGTCCTGGCCAAGCATGTGGTGGAGGCCGCGGAAAGGACGCTGTCATGCGGGCCTTGAAGCTGTTCGTCTCCTCCGTCCTGGGCGGGGCCTGCATCGGGCTGGGGGGCGTTGCCTACCTGTCTCTGGAGAACCGGCTGGCAGGGGCGCTCTTCTTCACAGTGGGGCTCTTCACCATCTGCACCTTCGGGTTCCACCTGTTCACAGGAAAGGTCTGCTATGTTTTTCAGAAGGGGGGGACCGACCCGCGGCACCTGCCCCTCATCTGGCTGGGGAACCTTGCGGGCACAGGGGCGGTGGCTGCGGCCGTGCGGCTGACCAGGCTGGCGCCCCTGGCGGAAAAGGCCGCCGGACTCTGCCGGGTTAAACTGGAGGACAGCCTGCCCAGCGTCTTTCTACTGGCGGTGCTGTGCAATGTGTTCATCTACATCGCCGTGGAGGGGTTCCGCAGCAATCCCCACGAGATCGGGAAATACCTCTCCCTCTTTTTCGGCGTCATGGGGTTCGTCCTCTGCGGGTTTGAGCACTGTGTCGCCAATATGTTCTACATTTCCACAGCTGGACTGTGGAGCGGCCGCGCGGCCGGGTATCTGCTGGTGATGACGCTGGGAAACAGCGCCGGCGGCATATGGATCCCCCTTGCGCAGGCCTTTTTGAGACGACCGGACCGGTCAGAGTAGGAACAGCGCGTCAAGTGCCGGCAAATGGGAAGTTGTTGCCGGACGAAGAGGCCTCGCGCCTCGCGGTGCTGTTCCGCATCCGCTGCCACAAAGAGGGGGCGTCTCCTCTGTGGCGGACCACAGAAGGAGATGTTCTTTATGAAAAAACTGGATACCAGATCCATCACCGCTCTGGGACTGCTGGTGGCGGTGGAAATCGTGCTCTCCCGCTTCTGCTCCATCAACGCCTGGGATCTGAAGATCGGCTTCAGCTTCCTGCCAGTGGCGGTCGCAGCCATGCGGCTCGGACCGCTGGAGGCCGCCGTAGTGGCCGCCGTGAGCGACTTCGTCGGGGCGGTGCTGTTTCCCATCGGGGCGTATTTCCCAGGCTTCACCCTGACGGCCTTTCTCTCCGGCCTCGTGTTCGGGTGGCTGCTACACCGCCGCCGAACGGCGGGCCGCGTTCTGGCTGCGGTCCTGCTCCACCAGCTGGTGCTGGGCCTGCTCATCAACTCGTTCTGGATCTCCGTCCTGTACAGCGCACCCTATGTCCCGCTGCTGGGGACCCGGGTCCTGCAGTGCGCGGTCCTCGCGCCGGTGGAGTTCCTAACAATCGGCATCCTGGCTAGGATTCTGGAACGGTTCGGAAAGCAGGCAATGGCATGAACGAACAGGAAGCGCTGGCCTTTCTCCACGGGGCCGACTGGCGGGGCAGCCAGCTGGGGCTGTCCCGCATCCGGGAGCTTATGGGCCTGCTGGGAGATCCGCAGAGAGATCTGCGTTTTGTCCATGTGGCGGGCACCAACGGAAAAGGCTCCATCTCGGCGATGCTCTCCGCGATTCTCACCGCCGCCGAGTACAGGACGGGGCTGTACACCTCCCCGCATCTGCTCCGGTACAACGAGCGGATCCAGGTGAATGGGGAGGAGATCTCCGACCGGGACTTCTGCCTGGCTGCAGAGGCGGTCAGTGCCTGCGCGGAACACATGGCGGACCCGCCCACGGAATTCGAGCGGTTGACGGCCATGGCGCTCTGGCACTTTCAACAGGTCCGGTGCCGGATCGTCGTGCTGGAGGTGGGACTGGGCGGCCGAATGGACGCGACGAACGTCATCGACGCCCCGGAGGCCGCGGTCATCACCCAGCTGGGCCTGGAGCACACCCGGGAGCTGGGGAGCACACTCCGCCGGATCGCCGGGGAGAAGAGCGGCATCCTCAAGCCCGGCTGCGCCGCCGTCCTCTGCCGTCAGGAGCCGGAGGCGGAGCAGGTGGTCCGGGAGACGTGCGGGCGCCTGGGCGTACCGCTGGTGGTCACAGAGGAGGTCCGCCTGGCGGGCGGCGGCTGGGACGGCCAGGTGCTGGACTACCGGGAGCGGAGAGGCATCCGACTGGGGCTGCTGGGCGGTTACCAGCGCAGGAATGCCGCCGCGGCGCTGGACACGGTGGATGTACTGAACGCCAGGGGATTTTGCATCCCGGAACAGGCTGTCCGCCGGGGACTGGCCGGCGTATCCTGGCCCGGACGCTTCTCCCTGCTGCGGCGGGATCCCTGGGTCATCGTGGACGGCGCTCATAACCCAAACGGCGCGGCAGAGCTGGCAGACAGCCTGCGGCAGTATTTCCCCGGGCAGAAGATCACCTTTGTGATCGGCGTTATGGCCGACAAGGACTGCGCGAATATCCTCCGGGCGGCGGTCCCCCTTGCCCGGGTATTCTTCACCGTGACGCCCGCATCTCCCAGGGCCATGAACTCCGGTGCTCTGGCGGAATTGATCCGCGGGCGCTTCCGTGTAATGGCGGTGGACGCGGAAACAGTCTCCCAGGGGATCCGGCTGGCCCTGGGGGCGGCAGGGCAGGGACCCGTCTGCGTCATGGGGTCCCTCTACCAGGTGGGGGAGGCATACAACTGCCTGCACACCCGCCTGTTTCCCCAAGCACAGAAGAACTGACGGGAGCGTCTGCTCCAAAGAGGAGGACCGCCTTGCAGATCACAGAGGAGAAAAACGCCCTGCGCCGGGAGATCCGTGCGCTGCGGGCCGCCCTGCCGGAGGGATATCTTGCCCGGGCCGGGGCCGGGATCGCCGGGGCGGTGGCCGCCTGCCCGGAGTACCGGGCTGCCCGGACGGTCATGGGATTTGTGAGCACTCCGGAGGAAGCCGATCTGCGCCCCCTCCTGCGGCAGATCCTGCGGGATGGGAAACGCCTGGCGGTGCCCCTGTGTACCGGGCCGGGGATCATGGAGGCCCGGCTGATCAGCGGCCTGGAGCAGCTGGCCCCCGGACGCTATGGGATTCTGGAGCCCCCGGCGGCGAGTCCGCTGATCCCGCCGGAGGATATCGGCCTGCTCATCGTACCCTGCGTGACCTGCTCCCCCGGCGGCGAGCGCCTGGGACACGGCGGCGGGTATTACGACCGCTACCTGGAGTACTATCAGGGGCCCGCCATTCTGGTATGCCCCGACCGCCTGCTGCAGCCCCGCGTACCAGTGGGCCTCCATGACCGCCGGGTGCCCATAGTGGCCACGGAGACACAGATCTGGCGGACAGGTGCGGCGCTGTGAGGTTCTGGGCATTTTTCAGGATGCAGGATATAACCGGCCCGGTCTCCCGGTTCCTGGGGAGCGGGCCGTTTCCGCAGCGGGGTCTTCCGGAGGGAGGCCGCCGCTTCAGGACGGCGGCTGCCGTCCTGATTTTTCTTGCGATTTTCACAAGAGACGGCGCGTTTCGCCAAGAGATGTCTGTCAAACCGTACCAAATCCGCTGTGAGGGCAGATTTCCTCACTTGACGTCCTTCGGCGGAGCTGTTATACTTTTCCCATCTTCCAAAATGCGATGAAGGGGAAAAGGCGATCCCACGCCCTGTTTCAGAGAGCCGCCGGTCGGTGCAAGGCGGTACGGAGGGGACCGCGTCACTGGCCCTTGAGCAGCCGCGCTGAGAGGCATCGCCTTTAGGTGCGGACGGCCGCTGTCCGTTATCATGCAGACGCGATTCGCCCCCTCAGGAGGAGCCGATCGTACAGAGTGGCCGGGTCTCCCGGCAATGAGAGTGGTACCGCGGGTACAGCATTTTTTGCTCCCGTCTCTCAAAGACTGATGGTCTTTGGAGAGATGGGATTTTTTGTTGTCCTTCTTCCAAAGACAAGACCTTGGAAGGAGGACTTTGACATGATGGACGCGACGAAATATCAGATTGGCTACTATCCCCCGCCGGTGGAGCCGGGGCACGTGTACGAGTGGATGCAGAAGGACCATATCGAGACTGCCCCCGCCTGGTGCAGCGTGGACCTGCGGGACGGCAACCAGAGTCTGGTGGTGCCTATGAGCCTGGAGGAGAAGCTGGAGTTCTACGAGATACTGCTGAAGATCGGCTTCAAGGAGATCGAGGTGGGCTTCCCGGCGGCGTCGGAGACGGAGTATGAGTTCCTCCGCAAGCTGATCGACGAGGACCGCATCCCCCAGGACGTGACGATCCAGGTGCTGACCCAGTGCCGGGACCACATCATCCGCCGGACCTTTGAGGCGGTGAAGGGCGCCCCCCGGGCCATCATCCACTTCTACAACTCCACCAGCGAGGCCCAGCGGCGGGAGGTGTTCCACAAGTCCAGGGAGGAGATCAAGCAAATCGCCGTGGACGGTGCCAAGCTCATCAAGGAATTGAGCCGGGAGTACGAGGGCAATTTCCTCTTTGAGTACAGCCCGGAGAGCTTCACCGGCACAGAGCCGGAGTACGCCGTGGAAGTCTGCAACGCAGTGCTGGACGTGATGCAGCCCACGCCGGACCGTCCCATGATTATCAACCTGCCGGTGACGGTGGAGATGAGCATGCCCCACATCTACGCCAACCAGATCGAATGGTGCTCCAAGCATCTGAAGTACCGGGATGCCGTGGTTCTCTCCACCCATCCCCACAACGACCGGGGCTGCGGCGTGGCGGACGCGGAGCTGGCGGTACTGGCCGGTGCCCAGCGGGTGGAGTGCTGCCTCTTCGGCAACGGGGAGCGTACGGGCAACGTGGACGCCATCACCCTGGCCATGAACATGTACAGCCACGGAGTGGACCCGAAGCTGGACTTCTCCGATATGCCCGCTATCTGCGAGGTATACGAGCGGGTGACACGGATGCACGTCTATGAGCGCAGCCCCTACGCCGGCAGCCTGGTGTTCGCCGCCTTCTCCGGCAGCCACCAGGACGCCATCGCCAAGGGCATGACCTACCGGAAGGAGCACCACCAGCACCGGTGGGACTGCCCCTATATCCCCATCGACCCCCACGACATCAGCCGCACCTACGACGCGGACGTCATCCGCATCAACAGCCAGAGCGGCAAGGGCGGCATCGGCTTCCTGCTGCAGCAGAACTACGGCTATAACCCGCCGCCCCACATGCGGGAGCAGCTGGGCTACCGGGTCAAGGAGGTCAGCGACCACGACCACCGGGAACTCTCCGTCCAGGAGGTGCTGGAGGTGTTTGAGGACAACTACGTCAACAACGCGGCCCCGCTGAATGTCACTGCCGCCCACTACACACAGAACCAGGACGGGTCCATCTCCGCCAACCTGACTCTGCGCCGCGGCAGCCGGATGATCCAGTGCGGCGCCGCCGGAAACGGCCGCCTGGACGCGGTGGCCAATGCCATCGAGCAGGCAGCGGGCATGGACTTCACACTGATCCATTACAGCGAGCACGCACTGGACCCTGACACCGACAGCCGGGCCTGCAGCTACGTAGGGCTGAAGTGGCCAGATGGCAGAGAGACCTGGGGCTGCGGCACCCACACGGACATCATCGTGGCAGGCGTCCGGGCGCTGGTCAGTGCCATCAATAACCGGTAAACAGCGGGGGAGACCCCTGGACTTCATCACAGAGAACGGAGGCACAATACCCATGGGAATGACTATGACACAGAAAATCCTGGCTGCCCACTGCGGCCAGGAGCACGTCAAGGCGGGACAGCTGATCGAGGCGAACCTTGATATTGTCCTGGGCAACGACATCACCACTCCGGTGGCCATCAACGAGTTTGAAAAGGCGGGCTTTTGCGATGTTTTCGACAAGACCCGGGTGAACATCGTTCTGGATCACTTCGTCCCCAACAAGGACATCAAGAGCGCCCAGCAGTCCAAGCAGTGCCGGGAGTTCGCCTGCAGACACGGCATCGTCAACTTCTTCGACGTGGGCAAGATGGGCGTGGAGCACGCCCTCCTGCCGGAGCAGGGCATCGTCACCGCCGGAGACTGCATCATCGGCGCCGACAGCCACACCTGCACCTACGGCGCGGTGGGGGCCTTCTCCACCGGCGTGGGCTCCACGGATATGGCCGCCGGCATGGCCACCGGCAAGGCGTGGTTCAAGGTGCCCGCCGCCATCCGCGTGGAGCTGACCGGCAGTCTGCGGCGGCCTGTGTCCGGCAAGGACGTGATCTTGCACCTGATCGGACTCATCGGCGTCTCCGGCGCCCTCTACAAGAGCCTGGAGTTCATCGGCCCCGGCGTGCAGAGCCTGACTATGGAGGACCGGCTGTGCATCTGCAACATGGCTATCGAGGCCGGTGCCAAGAACGGCATCTTCCCGGTGGACGAGACCTGCGAGGCGTACCTGAAGGGCCGCAGCCGGCGGGAATGGAAGAAATACGAGGCAGATCCGGACGCAGAGTACGAGCGGACCATCACCATTGACCTGGACACCCTGGTGCCCACCGTCAGCTGGCCCCACCTGCCGGAGAACACCCACCCGGCCGCCGAGGGCGGGGACATCAAAATCGATCAGGTGGTCATCGGCTCCTGCACCAACGGCCGGATCGAGGACATGGAGGCCGCTTACAACATTTTGAAGGGCCGCCACATCGCCGACGGCGTCCGGGGCATCATCATTCCCGCCACCATGGAGGTGTACAGGACCTGCATCGAGCGGGGCTACACCACCGCCTTTGTCGACGCCGGGTGCATTGTCTCCACCCCCACCTGCGGGCCGTGTCTCGGCGGCTACATGGGCATTCTGGCGGAAGGGGAGCGGTGCGTCTCCACCACCAACCGCAACTTTGTGGGCCGCATGGGCCACGTGAACAGCGAGATTTATCTGGCCAGCCCCGCCACGGCGGCGGCCAGCGCCCTGACGGGCCACATCACCGATCCCAGGGAGGTTTGAACACCATGGAAGCAAGAGGTTCTGTATTCAAATACGGTGACAACATCGACACCGACGTCATCATCCCCGCCCGCTACCTGAACACCCAGAATGCCCGGGAGCTGGCGGACCACTGCATGGAGGACATTGACAAGACCTTCATCACCCGGGTGCAGGCGGGCGACATCATGGTGGGGGGCGAGAACTTCGGCTGCGGCTCCAGCCGGGAGCACGCGCCCCTGGCCATCAAGACCGCCGGCATCGCCTGCGTCATCGCCGCCAGCTTTGCCCGGATTTTCTACCGCAATGCCATCAACATCGGTCTGCCCATCCTGGAGTGCCCGTCAGCCAGCACTGCCATCCGGGAGGGAGACACGGTGTCTGTGAACTTTGACACCGGCGTCATCACCGACGAGACCACAGGCGAGACCTTCCAGGCGGAGCCCTTCCCGCCCTTCATCCAGAAGATCATTCGCTCCGGCGGCCTGATGGCCAGCATCCAGGCGCGGTAAGGAGGCGGCAGTATGGAGAAGAATATCGCGGTGATCTACGGCGACTGCGCCAGCCCGGAGATCGTCACCCAGGCCCTGCGGGTGCTGGACGCGGTGGCTGAGAAATTCGGCCACACCTTTACCTATACAAAAGTCCTGATGGGCGGCGAGGCCATCGACGCCTACGGGGATCCCCTGCCCCAGTCGGAACTGGACAAGTGCCTGCAAAGCGACAGCGTGCTGCTGGGGGCCATCGGCGGCCCCAAGTGGGAGGGCCTGCCCGGTGACAAGCGGGCGGAAAAGGGCCTCCTGCGGCTCCGGGCCGGCATGGGGCTTTACTCCAACAACCGCCCTGCCAAAATCTGGCCCCAGTTGGCGGACGCCTCGCCCCTGAAGCCCGCCATCGTGGAAAAAGGCATTGACTTTATTGTGGTGCGCGAGCTGATCGGCGGCGTCTACTTCGGGGAGCACAGGACCTACGAGGAAAACGGCGAGAAGGTTGCCGTGGACACCATGCCCTATTCCGAGCACGAGATCGAGCGGATCGGCCGCATCGGCTTTGAGACCGCCCGCAAGCGCCGGAAAAAGCTCACCTGCGTGGACAAGGCCAATGTGCTGGACACCAGCCGCCTGTGGCGGGAGGTGATGCACCGCCTGGCGGCGGAGTACCCGGACGTGGAATACCGGGAGATGTTCGTGGACAACTGCGCCATGCAGATCTGCAAGGATCCCGCCCAGTTCGACGTGATTGTCACGGAGAACATGTTCGGCGACATCCTGTCCGACGAGGCCAGCGAGATCACCGGCAGCATCGGCATGGTGCCCTCCTCCAGCCTGGGGGACGGCACCCGGGGGCTGTACGAGCCCATCCACGGCTCTGCCCCGGACATCGCCGGACAGGATATCATCAACCCCATCGCCTGCATCCTGTCCGCGGCCATGATGCTGCGGTACAGCTTCGATATGGCGGCGGAGGCAGACTGCATCGAAGCTGCGGTGAATCAAGTGCTGAACGACGGCATCCGCACCGCCGACATCTGGCGGCCCGGATGTGAGAAGGTGGGCTGCGCTGCCATGGGCGATGCCATCCTGGCCCGGCTGTAAGAAAGATGGAATATGCGGACGACGTCGGGCCCGAAAAAGCCCGGCGCCGCTTTTTTCGTGGAGGCTGGAATTTACTTTGCCCACCGGATATGATATCATCCCATCAAGAGAACCAACCGACGGAGGCTCTGACAGCTGTCCGTCCCATCTTGGAAAAAGGAGTGCTGCATATATGAAGCTGCAATTTCTGGGCCATGCCTGCTTTCTGCTGGATGACGGCGTCCACAAAGTCCTGACGGACCCCTTCCTCACCGGGGCTGGCCGTCCTGAATGGGCAGAGAAGGTGGACCCGGACGTGATTTTTGTCACCCACGGCCATGGGGACCACGTAGGGGATGCAGCCGCCATCGCCAGACGTACCGGTGCGCCGGTCTGCTGCACAGCGGATCTGGCGGATGCGGTGTTTGTCCCTGCGGGGGTGGCATGCGTCGCCGGAAATCTGGGCGGCACGGTCCGCCTGTCCTTTGGCTGCGCCAAGTTTTTCCAGGCCCTCCACGGCGGCGGTGCGGCGGGCTGTCCTGCCTGCGGCTTCCTTTTTGAGATGGGGGGCAGGAAGATCTATCACGCCGGAGACACGGCCCTGATGACCGATATGACCCTGCTGGCAGACGAGGACATCGACGTGGCGCTGCTGCCCATCGGAGATTTCTACACCATGGGCCCGGCGGATGCCCTCCGGGCAGTGAAGCTGATCCGGCCCCGACTGACGGTCCCCATGCACTACAACACCTTCCAGGCCATCACCCAGGATCCGGAGGCATTCGCCGCCGCCTGCAAAGAGGCGGGATTTGCCGCCAAAGTCCTTCAGCCGGGGGAGGAGATGACCCTGTAAGCAGCCTGGGACGGGAGCGGGCGGAGCACCACAGCGGCTGCCCCGGCACGGGCGAATGAATCGCTTCCGTGCGAAGCCAACAGAGAGTTCTTGGGGGGACAGATCTGCCCGATCATGCAGGCGGCCAGTCAGGCGGTGCTGGAAGCATCGGCATTGAAATTGCTGGCGGAGACTTCACAGCGACTCCAAATCTTACAGGGCAATCGAAGCGAAATTTGATATATCCCTTGCTGGTAACCCGTTACGAACAATCCCTGGTATTTTCCGGCTGTAAAAACCTCCTGAAGCATTAGCCCTTCAGGAGGTTTTTACAGCTTGTGTTGACAGAAGAGATGCGGACATTGGAGCTCCGCACAGCAGGACGGTGCGTTTGCGCAGTACAAGCGTTTTGCCGCAGGCGGAACCTTGGCGGAGGCAGAATTCATTTCCGCCGAGCATTTGAATCGCCGGAGGGGTTCGCGGGCCAATGGCCCGCGAACCCCAAAAAGAAAGACACGACGAAAGTCGTGTCTTTCTTTTTGGTGACCCGTCGGGGATTCGAACCCCGGACCCACTGCTTAAAAGGCAGTTGCTCTGCCTGCTGAGCTAACGGATCACATGGTATTCTATTTCGGCCGTCCAATGCGGGCGGGCTGGAAAGTCTTGGCTGGGACGGCTGGACTCGAACCAGCGGATGAGGGAGTCAAAGTCCCTTGCCTTACCACTTGGCGACGCCCCAAT
>ENA-UEYL01000322-UEYL01000322.1-human-gut-metagenome-genome-assembly--contig:-NODE-322-length-52089-cov-7.449396_pt1 | contig 52089 bp, 56 predicted proteins | sample MGYA00242941_ERZ507946 | MGnify/ENA primary metagenome ERZ507946 (study PRJEB26167, sample SAMN06115482) | human gut metagenome | host: Homo sapiens | place: China:Guizhou | collected 2015-03-11...
ATTGGAATAGAAAGCCATACTTTGAGCATTATTTAAATGCGGTTAGGTGCACTTACAGTATGACTGCAAATATAGAGATAACTGGTTTACTGCGTGAAATTAAACTTAAGGGCCTGAAACTGTACCCTACGCTTATTTATATCATCACAACTGTGGTTAACCGTCACAAGGAGTTCCGCACCTGTTTTGATCAAAAAGGTAAGTTAGGATACTGGGATAGTATGAACCCAAGTTATACTGTCTTTCATAAGGATAACGAAACTTTTTCAAGTATTTGGACAGAGTATGACGAGAACTTCCCACGTTTTTACTATAATTACCTTGAGGATATTAGAAACTATAGCGACGTTTTGAATTTCATGCCTAAGACAGGTGAACCTGCTAATACAATTAATGTGTCCAGCATTCCTTGGGTGAATTTTACCGGATTCAACCTGAATATATACAATGATGCAACATATCTAATCCCTATTTTTACTTTGGGTAAGTATTTTCAGCAGGATAATAAAATTTTATTACCTATGTCTGTACAGGTGCATCATGCGGTTTGCGACGGTTATCATATAAGCAGATTTTTTAATGAGGCACAGGAATTAGCGTCAAATTATGAGACATGGTTAGGAGAAAAATAATATAAAAATTGCTTGTGTTTGGGAGCTATAAACAAAGATCGAAAATGTTGTGAAGCTCGTGAGGAAGCAAAGCGACCGAAGAAGCAGATGTTCCACCTATGCAAGGACTTCCCGAGAAGACGAGTGACAGCGAAGACCGATTGGAAGGAGTCTGAGCTTAGTGGAGTAATATATTCCTTATAAAAATCATTTCAAAGGATTAGAGAAATCTAATCCTTTTTCTTTGTATTTTTATACCAAAGCATAAGAATTTACTGGCCGGGGTCAAATTGCAGGAATTGGAGAGGGCTGTTATGACAATTACGAATTAATTTTTCATTTTGGTGATATTTATCCTGCATTAGTTTGGGTTGATGAAACTGCAGTTCTAGTTTACTCAGGATATCCTGGTCAACTTACTCAAATATAGAAAGCGATAAAAAAGGTAGGAATCCCATTTGATAAAATCAGTAGGATTATTCTTACCCACTAATTGCCGGTGATATGCTTTGAGTTGCGGATGGGTATCTTGTTCCTTCTCCTGAGCATATTAATTTCGATCATAATATGTATCATCATTTTAATTAGTGGATATGTTCCCTAAAACCTTAAAACCGTTGATATGTTCCCTCATACCTCAAAAACGCTAAAAAACGGTTGACCTGTTTCCACTTACGTATGGTATCAAAATTTCGGAGGTAGACATCAATAATGGCAACTCGAGCCACGTTGAGATGGTATGTTTGATGTCAAGGGTCGAAGGAAAATAGCCGCGAAAGCCCGCTAATACTGCGGCTTTCGGACACTCGGGCAAATTTGGCATTGGGCAGCCAAAACGCTTCTCGGTAACTTATCGAAGGGCAATCTGGGTCAAAAAGTGTTAGAGTTGAGTTGCCACGATAGATGTCACTATGTTGAGTTGCCACGATAGATGTCACTATGTTGAGTTGCCGAGTTAGATGTTGGGTAGTTGTGGCTGTGAGATAGATGTCGGAAAAAAGGCTCCCACACTGCCATCAGAGTCGGGGAGTTTTTTGAAACAATATTATATTCATACATTGACAACTGTAAATGTGTGTGATATAATATGTACATCTCTCGGAGGTGAAAATCATGGGATTCAGAGAAGACGTCAAAAAAATAAAGGCACTCACAGATGAGAACCGCCTTGCGATCATGCTTGCTCTCCAGCATGGGGAGAAGTGCGGATGTGATCTGCTGGAGGAACTGAATATCACACAGCCGACTCTTTCGCATCACATGAAGATCCTTGCGGACAGCGGACTTGTAGATTACTACAAAGAGGGAAAATGGATGCATTACTCCATCTCCGCAGACGGGGTCAGGGAGTTCCGGGACATGATCGGTTCCTACGCAAGATGTGACTGCGAAACGGACGAGAGCGTATCCTGCGGATGCAAGAAAAAGGAATAATCAATATCTTTCATTAACATAGGCAGTCCCTTGGGATTGCCTATATAAAGGCCATAAACATAGATGCATTTCAATATATAAAACTAATGGAGGCGAAGTCATGAGCAATCAAAGCAAAGGCATAAATACATTTCAGCGTTATCTTTCTGTGTGGGTACTGCTCTGCATGGCCATTGGAGTACTGATTGGGCATTTTATCCCGGCTATTCCTGATACGCTCGGTCGATTTCAGATTTCCGGAATTTCGATTCCTATCGCTGTTCTCATCTGGGTCATGATCTACCCTATGATGATGAAAGTAGATTTTCAGAGCGTCAAACAGATTGGAAAGAATCCAAAGGGACTTCTGGTCACATGGGTGACGAACTGGTTGATCAAGCCGTTCACCATGTACGGTATTGCGTACCTGTTTTTGTGTGTCGTATTCAAGACCTTCATATCTCCGGGATTGGCAACGGAGTACCTTGCCGGAGCTGTGCTTTTAGGAGCTGCTCCGTGTACAGCGATGGTGTTTGTATGGAGTACGCTTACAAATGGAAACCCTGCTTATACGGTTGTTCAGGTGGCCACCAATGACCTTATTATTCTGGTGGCATTTGTTCCGATTGTAAAATTCCTTTTAGGTGTTTCCGATGTGGTTGTTCCCTACAGCACTCTGTTCGTCAGCATTTTTCTGTTCGTTGTGATTCCGCTTGTGGGCGGCATCCTCACGAGGATAACAGTCACGAAGCAAAGAGGTGCGGATTACTTTGAGAGCACGTTTGTCCATAAGTTCGACAATGCCACAACAATAGGTCTGTTGCTGACGCTGGTTATTATTTTCAGTTCACAGGCAGAGGTGATTCTGTCTAATCCGCTTCATATTGTGCTGATTGCGGTGCCGCTGACCATTCAGACATTTTTGATCTTCTTTATCGCTTACGGAGCAAGCAAGCTGCTGAAATTACCGTATGATATTGCGGCTCCTGCCGGGATGATCGGTGCATCAAATTTCTTTGAACTTGCGGTAGCTGTGGCGATCGCACTATTTGGTACGACGAGCCCTGCAGCTCTCGCCACCACTGTAGGCGTTCTGACGGAGGTACCCGTCATGCTCCTGCTAGTGCGGATAGCAAATAAAACGAAAGGGAGTTTTGCATAATGTGGACTTTTATTCAGGATCAGATCCTTGGGATGAGGTGGCTGAACACCATAATTGGAAAACTGCTGCTTACAGCCGGACTTGATACGGATAGTCGGATTGGCGGAAGCATACAGTTCCTCATCTATGACACAATTAAAATAACAGTATTGCTTTGTGTGTTGATCTTTCTGATTTCTTACATTCAGAGTTTCTTTCCTCCGGAGCGGAGCAGGAAGATCATGGGAAGATTTCATGGAATAGGAGCAAATATAATAGGCGCTCTGCTTGGGACGGTGACACCTTTCTGCTCTTGTTCCTCCATTCCGATCTTCATGGGCTTTACGAGCGCAGGGCTTCCGCTTGGGGTGACATTTTCATTTCTCATTTCATCGCCAATGGTGGATTTGGGGAGTCTTGTGCTTCTCACCAGTATCTTTGGCGTGAAGATTGCCGTGACCTATGTGGTGCTGGGTCTTGTCATTGCGGTTCTTGGCGGGACATTGATAGAAAACCTTCACATGGAAGATCAGATTGCTGATTTTATCCGCAATAATAATAGCAAGGTGGATATAGAGTCTCCAAATCTTACCGTAAAGGATCGGCTGCTCTATTCCAGAGATCAGGTTGCATCCACCTTTAAGAAAGTGTTCCCTTATATCCTTATCGGCGTGGCTATCGGCGCGGTGATCCATAACTGGATTCCCGAAGGCTGGGTGGAAACCGTTCTCGGCGACAATAATCCGTTCGGTGTGATACTCGCCACGCTTGTCGGCATACCCATGTACGCAGACATTTTCGGCACGATTCCGATTGCCGAGGCACTTTTGGCAAAGGGAGCATTGCTCGGTACGATTCTCAGCTTTATGATGGCGGTTACCACGCTCAGCCTTCCGTCTCTTATCATGCTGAAGAAAGCGATTAAGCCCAAGCTGCTTGGAACATTTATAGCCATCTGCACAGTGGGTATCATCATTGTCGGATACGGCTTCAATGCCATAGCGTACTTGCTGGTGTAAGGAGAAAAATTCAATGAACAAACCGAAAGTAGCATTTATCTGTGTTCATAACTCGTGTCGCAGCCAGATAGCCGAAGCATTAGGAAAATATCTTGCGTCTGATGTATTTGAGAGCTACTCTGCCGGAACAGAAACAAAACCTCAGATCAATCAGGATGCAGTACGCCTGATGAAGCAAATCTATGGCATTGACATGGAAAAAACGCAGCACAGCAAGGTTCTGTCAGATATCCCACCCGTAGATTTTGTTATTACGATGGGATGCAATGTTAAATGCCCATTTCTCCCTTGCAGGGAGAGATTTGATTGGGGCTTGGATGATCCAACGGGAGCAAGTGATGAAGTTTTTATCGAAACGATTCGGAAGATCCATACGAAAATTGTAGAGCTGAAAGAGTATATAGCACAGTGATTTACGGTTATAATTAAAAGAGTTTTTATAACTTTTTCGAACAGGAGGATAAGTAAAATGAATATTAAGGTTTTAGGCGGTGGCTGCAAAAGTTGTGAGGCACTTTTGAAGTCAGTAAAAGAGGCGGTAGCAAACAAGGGGATTCATGCTGAAATCGAGTACATCACCGATATGGAAAAAATCATGGGATATGGGGTGATGAGCATGCCCGCTCTTATGATTGATGACAAAATTGTTTCTGCAGGAAAAGTGCTGAAGGCAAAGGATGTAGAGAAACTATTGTAAGCAAAAAAGGATAAGGCTCCTCACTACTGATTGGGTTCAGTGGCGAGGAGCCTTTTTACGCTTCGATATCGATTGTGATGCTGGGCTTGAATTCCACGGTGAAGTGGTCGGCGAAGACGGTGATCTTCTCGATGAGTTTTTTGACCAGAGCCTCATCAAACTCTGTTATGTCGGTTTCCTGCTCGGAGATGAAGTCCTGCAGCTCCTTGATCCGGTTCATGGCTTCTTCCCGGTGGTGGCTGTCAAGCTCTGATTGTTCTTTCTGGTCACGGAGCCGGAAAATCTCATCAGCGATGGCATCGTAGTCCTGTTTATTGTTTGCCTTCTTGATGAGCTCCTTTTGCAGTTCCAAGAGCCTGCTCTGAATGCCGTCCGGTGAGAGGGTGTCAGCGTTGACCACAGCCTTGGCGATGTTCTGCTGTAAGGTTTTAAGAAACACGTCGCGTTCGGTGAGAAGCTGATTGAAGGCCTTGACCGTAATTTCCTGCAGCAGGAGCTCGTTCACCGTCCGGTTGGTGCAGTTCTTTTCAGCCGAGGTCGGTTCCAGACGGCTGATGCAGCGCCAGACGATGGATTTGCAGCCGTGGTTGTTCCAGTGAACGCGCCTGTAAAGCTCACCGCAGTCTCCGCAGAAAACCATCTGTGCAAAACAGTGATTGCAGGAGAAGCTGCGTTTCTTGCCTGTCGGGCTGACGTGGACTACCCGGCGGCGGACAAGCTCTGCCTGCACCTGCATAAAGAGCTCCTTCGGAATGATCGCTTCGTGGTCGCCCTCGACGTAGTATTGAGGGACGGTGCCGTTGTTCTTGATCCGCTTTTTTGTTAAGAAGTCTGTGGTATAGGTCTTTTGAAGCAGCGCGTCGCCCATGTACTTCTCGTTGCGGAGAATCTTGTTGATGGTGCTGGTGTGCCATTTTGTCTTGCCAGCGCCGGTAAGGATGCCATCAGCCATAAGCCCGTCGGCGATCTTATCCATGCTGGAGCCTTCAAGGTATTCTCGGTAGATGCGCTTTACGATTTCTGCCTGCTCCGGATCAATGATCAGGTGCCCGTTGTCATCCTTTGTGTATCCGAGGAAGCGATTGTGATTAACCTGAACCTTACCTTGCTGGTAGCGGTATTGAAGTCCCAGCTTGATGTTCTGGCTCATTGACTGGCTTTCCTGCTGGGCAAGGCTCGCCATGATCGTGATCAGCACCTCGCCTTTAGCGTCCAGTGTGTTGATGGCTTCCTTCTCAAAATAAACTGGTATGTTCTTGTCTTTCAGCTGCCGGATGTATTGGAGGCAGTCAAGAGTGTTTCGGGCAAATCGGCTGATGGATTTGGTGATGACCATGTCGATGTTACCGGCCATGCACTCGTCGATCATTCGGTTGAATTCGTCACGCTTTTTTGTGTTGGTGCCGGAGATACCGTCGTCTGCAAATATGCCCGCCAGCTCCCATTCCGAATTCTTTTGAATGTACTCGGTGTAGTGTGTGACCTGAGCCTCGTAGCTTGTTTCCTGTTCTTCTGAATCCGTGCTGACGCGGCAGTAGGCTGCAACACGGAGCTTTTTCAGAGCTGATTGTTTTACTGTATTTCCGACCTGCCGTCTGGCCGGAATCACCATAACATTTCCCATTAGCTTACCTCGCTTTCAATGAGGCTGTAGAGGTATTCTGCCTGCAGCCTCGGATCTTCATAATGTTGCTCTGCCGCTGCCATACGAAAGCCGGTCGGAGACGCTGTAGGTTTTGAGTTTTTTTTTCCTGTTCAACCTGCCGAGTTTCCCGGCACGTTCCAGACGGATGGCAGCAGCTTCATCAAAGGTCTCCTGATCGATGATAGCCGGGTAAAAATCGTCTCCGAGGTAGTGCCTGTTTTCCATCAGGCGCTTTGCCGTGCCGTGGTAGGTTTCAATGCCAGCAGCGGCAGCAGCCTTGGCCAGTGCCATCCCGGAGATGTAATTCTCATAGAGCTTTCGTATTTTATCAGCTTCATCCTTGTTAATGGTGGCGCAGCCGTTTTCAATGCTGTAGCCGTAAGGTGTATGTCCCATGTTCTCACATCCTTTCCCGAAGTGTCAGACCGCATTTCAGTTCAAAGCACACTTCATTTCTGGAGCGCACAATGATGCGGTTCACATATTCTTTAAACAGAGCATCATCAAATTCCTGAAGTATTCCACCTTTTTCTGTAAAGTGCAAAAGCGCTGTAGCTGCGGTGACCTTTGTTACATCTCCGGAAACAGCGTTTTTTAAGGCGTTGATCTCATCCCGGAAACTGTCTGCCTGAGAAAGCAGCTCGTTCGTTTCTTTGTTAAAAAGGATCGGGTCGATGATGCCCTGTGTCATGAGCTTTGTCAGCGTCTCGCGCTTTTCTGTGTTCTGCGCCAGTAGGGTCTGTATTTCCTGAATGCGCCGAAGCGAGTCATCAGACGAAGTGTTTTTCAATGCGTCCACATATGGTTTTAGGATGATCCTGTGCGCGTAGACCAGCTTGTTCATCATGGTGACGAAAGCCTGCTTCAGATCATCGTCTTTTACAAAAAGCATGTGGCATTTATCTTTATCCTTGATGTGGGTACTGCAGCACCATGCGGTGTATTTGTATCCGGTGCAGCTGTGTATCCGGCGCTTAAAGGTATCGCCGCACTCGCCGCAGATGATCTTCCCGGAGAAGGTGTAGCGATTCTGGTATTTGTCGCTCCCTTTGACGACACCTTTTTCCGTTGCCCGCTGGTGAATAAAAGCGTGAGCAGCTTCAAAGTCCTCCCGGCTGATGATTGCCTCGTGATGATCCTTGACCATGTACTGTGTCTGCTCGCCGTGATTGTTGTGCCGGACAAAGCGTGAATCCGAGTACGTTTTCTGGAAAAGGCAGTCGCCGACATACTTCTCATTGGAGAGCATCCCACGAATGGTTGTGGCTGTCCAGCGTCCGTTTCGCTTGGTAGGAATGCCGCGCCGGTTCAGGTCATCCGCGATGGCGTGGGTGCCTTTGCCGGAGAGCAGCGCTGCGAAGATTTCTTTTACCACAGCCGCCTGCTCCGGATTAATTACCATCTGCTCGCCATCCCAATCGTAGCCGTAGGGTGGGTAGCTGACTTTATAGGTGCCGCTCTCAAAGCGTTTCTGGATTGACCACTTGTTGTTTTCTGATATGGAAACAGACTCGCCTTCGGCCATACTGGAGAGGATCGCCAGAAAAAGCTCGCTTTCCATTGAGCCGGTGTTGATATTTTCCTTTTCAAAATAGATGGGAATGTGCAGGGCTTGGAGCTTCCTGACCAGTTCCAAACAATCCGTTGTGTTCCGGCTGAAGCGGCTGATGGATTTTGTGATAACAAAGTCCACCTTACCGGCCTTACAGTCATCAATGAGCCGTAAGAGCTCCGGACGTTTGTCCTTCTTGGTGCCGGTGATGCCTTCGTCGTAGTAGAGCCCAGCGAACTCCCAGTCATCACGTGATGTGATGTAATTTCCGTAGTGGGTTTTCTGTGCATCAAGGCTCTCAAGCTGGGCATCAGAATCCGTAGAGACGCGGCAGTAGGCGGCTACCCTGATCTTCTTGAGTTTGACCTTCGAGCTCGCTGTTTCCGCGATTTTCGTGACTTTTTTCAAGGGAAGTCCCTCCTTTCCGTACGTCTATACATCACTCTAAAGCGACTACATATCAAGGGATTTTCGGCATTATTTCCGCGAACAAGGGAGAGAAAGTTTCCCGATTGATGGCGGTTAATTTGTTGAATTCAGCCACAGAAATGAGGCCGTCATCGAGCATCTTTTTCGCGATTGTCTGTGCTCTACGGTAGTCCAGATCGCCCTGAATCCGCTCCTGCGTGAAATATCCAGATTGAACATTTGTGATTTCGTCTGTCATAACATATCCACCTCCAGTTTCCACTGGAGATGAACTGCCTTTTTGAGCGGAGGAAAATAAAAAAAGCCTGCGGGCATTCCGAAGAACACTCGCAGGCATAGCAGATTGGATATTCAGTTATTTCACTCTGATCTTCCAGCCGGTCAGAATAAGGTTGACGTTTTTGATGAGCGTCGGGTTGAGCTTCTGGATCGCCGAAACCGTGGTGCTGTATTTCTTAGCAATTCCGGAGAGGGTATCACCGCTTTTTACGGTGTAGTAGACAGGAGTAGATTCCTGCTTTTTCACCAGAGCATTGACCTTTGCCTGCATGGCAGAATAATCATACCCGGCAGCGGTGAGGCGTTCTTTGCGGTCGGTTCCGTTTCCCCATTTGCCGTCCAGCACCTCTTGCGCCAGCTCATCTACGGTCTTTGCCGGAGTGACCGGAGCAGAAGTGGCAGGCTTGCTGTCATCGGACGCAGACTTTGTAAAGCCGTTGAAGCCGCCGTTCCGGATGATGGCAGGATAATCCACATAGGCGTAATCCATATCCACATTACCACTGATGCCGTCAACAGAGCCCTTGGAAGAATACTGCCAGATGCCGTAGTCGCCCTTATAGGAGCATTTGCTCGCATACTGCGCTACCCAGTGAGCGTATGGCGTGAGTTTCGTGTCATCCATGCGCTCCTTGAACCCGGAAACAGCGGAGCCGTAGATCCCGACAAAGTATCCGGCATTCTCCATCGTCTCACAGAAAGCAATGGTGGCCTCAGTGATTCCGGCCTTGGCAGAGGCAGGCTGCGCTTCGTTATCCATGTAGACCGGGTATTCCAGCTGCTTGCCCTTCAGGATTTGCAGGAAGCGCTCGGCATCTGCTTTTCCGGCGGCAGCAGTCACGCAGTCCTTTCCGACAAAGTAATAAGCGCCGATCGGGATACCGGCAGCCTTCGCACCTTTGTAATTTGCTTCCCATTTGCTGTCCGTATAAAAACCGGCATCGGAGCCGCCAGCTTTGATGATGGCAAACTCGATACCGGCCTTTTTGACCTTATTCCAGTCAATGGTTCCCTGCCAATGACTGACGTCGATTCCTTTTCTCGTCATATTATTTTTCCTCCTCATCGTGACGGTCGTGGAGCTGCTCCAAGACCTCCTTTAATTTCTCCGGTACCGGCAGGCCGAGATGTGCTGCGTTCTCCGTCAGTGACAGGCCTTCATTGGACAGGTAGAAGAAGATGATCGCTGTTCGAAGCACTCCCGGATGTCCAAGTACCTGAACATCAATGACGTTTCCGATGCCTACCAGTAGGAAGATCAGCACCTTGCGGCAGATTCCCTTAAAGCCGACCTCGCTTGAGAGCTTTTTGTCTGCGATGGCACACATGATGCCGGTAAGGTAGTCGCAGACCACGAAGATCACAAGTGCAATCAAGAGCCCGTCACAGCCGCCAAGGAAATAGCCAAGCCAGCCTCCGACAGCGGCAAATACCAGTTGAATCGTGTTCCAGAATTCTTTCATGAAAAAATCCCTCCTTTGTGCAAAATAAAAGCCGCCTGCATTTTGCAGACAGCCTCGTGAACTGTATCCGTGTATGAAGTTATATCTGTTTCGGCAGCGCTTCCCAGAGCCGCATATCCTCCTGTCCCAGCGACCACATGGCAAAGCCTCTCACTCCCCAGCGGTAGGCTGCTTCATTTGCCCAGTAAACGAGCGAGTCCATATCCTGATAGTAGAGGATGGAAAAGCCGTCTGCGTCACCGAGAAAGAGCCTTGCTATCCAGATGTCGATGTCCTTTGGTGTGATGGTCACCGTATAATCGTTCCCACAGGTCAGGGCAAGCTCATGGGAGTGGTAGAACTCATAATCCAGAGAAATGCTCTCGCTGCGTGTCGCATCCTCCTCGATATCTGAGGTCAACGTAAACACCTGAAATTCCGTATCCCATGTGGTATTCGACCGGCTGATCCTTCCATACTGCGTAACTGTGCCGTCCGGGAAGGTAACATCAAAGCGCTCGTAGGGCTCGTAAGTCCATGCGTCGCCAAGGCGGAGAAGTTCGCAGACCGTCCGGTTATCTGACCGGTATCCGGCATAGCCTCCGGAAAAGCCGCTGACTGTAGCTGTGAAGCGCAGCGTATAGGAAGATCCGGAATAGACACGCACCTTGTTTCCACGGATACGCATCTCGACTGTGTACATGGATGGATTGGTACGAAGGTCGGCATTTGCCGTCCGCTCTATGGTCTGGCTATAGCTTCCAAGTAGCGTGCTGCCGTTATATAATTCAACGGCCTGTGTGTTGTAATTCAGGCAGCAGAACAGATCACCGCAGAATACTCCGGCCTTGCCACTTCCTGTCGCAGGGAAGGCCAGCCTTGCCCGCAGGTGAATATCGGAAAAGCCGTCGTATCGCCATGCGAGCTTTCCGGAGCCGTCAAGCTGGGAGTAGACGCGGCTTTCGGAATATTCATCTTCGCGCCATACCGTCCAAGAGCCTGAAAGGGTCGTCCAGTAGTTTGTTTGCAGCACACCGTAGTCCCGAAAATCCTCATACCAGATAAGGGCAGAGTCCGGCTTTCGCCTCAGCATTTCGCAGGTGAGCTTGAAAGCTCTGTCCGGCTGACACTCGTTGCCGTCCACGTCGATAAAGTGGCGTGGAGAGAGCGTAAAGGTCGCAGTGCCCGCAGAGGGAGCCTCCGAAAAGCTGCTGCAAACACGGTAGCCGTAAAACTGTACGCCTTTTACATCTACGGATATCACGATGGTGTGCGTTCCGGCAGATAGTGAAATGTTGCTGGCGAGCGTCGTCCAGAAGGTGCTTCTCCAATATGGCCACCAGAGCCTGCTTTCCGTAAAATGCATCCGATTACCGTCAATCGAAACATAAATGCCGTTTTTATCCCAGAAGGGATAGCAGAGCCGGATGGCAATGTCGTAGGTTCCGGCGCTTGAAACGGAAAAGGTATATGTGGCAGAGCCAGCATCACCGAGAGTGGCCACGCCGTTTTCAAAGGATACAATGCCGGAGTAGGAGCTTGTCGTTCCATCCGCATCCACATAAATGGTGCCGAACTCTGTGTGTTGCTCTTTGCTGTAAGCCGTCAGGTAATGCCGCCTGTTATAGGTTCCGTTCATCAGAGGATACTCATAGCTTGTGGCATCTCTGCCTTCCATGAAGTCGTAGACTTGCGGAAGCGCCCAAGGCACCATATCATAATCATCCCAATATGCGAGGATCGGGATGAAGGGCTGCGGTGGGGCATCGTCCGTGAAGTTGTACTGCCCGGTCATCCAGTTCTTTGCCGCGTAGTAGGTATTTGATGTGCCGCGATAGGTTTTACCGAGATTTGCGGGAAGATCATAAATCTGCCAGTTCCAGCCGTATGCGGGAAGTCCGAAGAATATCTTCTCCGGATTCATGACCGTGACCGCATAGTCGTAAATGCCCTCCAGCCAGTCCCTTGGAGAGACAGCACCGGGAGCAGAGCCTGCCCACGCCATGCCATAGCTCATGATGGCCGCCGTATCACAGTAAGCGTTGAGGTCGCCGTAAACGCACCAGTTCTCGCCGCCGACCGAGCCGTTGATGGAATTCATACCCGGCAGGCAGATGTTCATGAGTTTGCTGTTATCATAGCCTTTTACTGTGTTATAGATATTCCGAAACATCGACGTAGAGGCAGCGTGCGTGGAATATCCGTCGCCTTTCTCAAGGTCAATGTCGATGCCGTCGCACCACGGGTATTTTTCCATAATGCGAACGATCTCCGAAAGGAAAGTATCCTGAGCACCGTCGGTGTTATCGCGGAGCGCTGCAAAGATACTGTTTGTGCCATCATTGGATATCGTCAGCAGCCATTTAATGTGCGGCCATCGGTTGATGTAGGTCATCATATTGGAAATGGCCACGCCGCTTTCTGTGATGATACCGGTGCGCGATACCTTAAAAGAAAAGAGACCTACCTGTGAGAGGCGGTCTCCATATGCGGCAAGTGCCTGATACATTCTGGAATTGCCCATGAATGTCCAGACCATGCACTTGCGGCCTTTTAAATAATCATAGCTCACTGGGCATCACCTCCATCCTGCATTTCCTGAAATTCCACGTAGATTCGAGCCGATTTTTTATCTGCCACAGTAATAGGGTGCTTGCTGTCACCGGCGGCAGAGTATTGGAAAAAGCCGTCCTTGGCTGTTGCAGCACCGTTTTTCAGGCACTTCCTCGTAGAAGCAAAAAGGTCAAACTCATCACCGGCAGCAGCCGCTGCGTTGAAAGTAGCCTTATGGGCACCTTCACCCAGTGCAAGCGATATACTCCCGGCAGCCATTGCCTGAATTGGATAGACCTTGTAATCAAGACCGGCAGCGGTGGAACCGAGATTGAAGATGACACAGGTTGCAGCGGAGCGGACGATACCGTTATAAAACCTCTTTCCGTCTGTAGCATCATCGCCATCATATTTTCCCAGAAGCGTTTCGGTATTGATGACAAAGCCTGTGACTTTATCACCTTCCTGCAGCATCAGGTCGGTAAACCAGACCGAACCGGTGCAATCTGTGACAGTGGGCTTTACCGTAATGTTTACGATGCGCTTATCCTGCTTTTTTGTAATTGTCTCTGAAAAGCGTGTAAACTCCGGCATTTATCCGTCCTCCGTCCATTGAATTTCTGATACATGTCCTACCCAGCCGGTCGCGATAGAGCCGCCCTGCAAGAGCATATCTGTGATATAGACCGTACCGGTGCAGTCTGTCACGCATACCCGGATGGTGATCTTCGTGACACGTCCATACTGAGGAGAGATATCCTGTGCCACGTGTGTAAATGAAGCCATAGAAATCCCTCCTTCAGATCAGGTCTATAAATCGTGTTTCCGTTGTGCCATCTTCGTATTCGAAGGTAACCTCGATGCCCACCTGTCCATTCGTGCCTTTTGAGAGATTCTCGGAGGCAATCTGCGCTGAGAAGGTATAGCATTGTCGGTTAGCGGGTGTTATGGTCTGTGAAAGACTCTTTGTGGTATTCAGAGCGCCCTCACATTTGAAGGAAGCCATGCCGGATACGCCATTATCTGCATCCACGGCAAATCCGGAGTTTTGCCAGTAGGTAAGGCCGGAATCTGCTCTGGAATTACGCAGGTGATTAAACGGCACCAGATCCTTCATTTCCTGACTGTCTATCAGATCGGTAGACTCGAGAGTATCGGCTGCGCTATCCCAGCGTGAGGAGGAATCGCCCAGCTCCCGGAGCGTGGTGGAAAGCTCCAATACGGTATTCCAAGGCTCCTGCAGGTTGTATTCCCTGCGGACGATTCTGGTCTTTACAGACAGGTTCAGGTCGTCATCCTTCACCATGACCGTATCGCCCAGCTCCCATGTTTCATGTTCATAGCCGGTTAACACCGACAGATCCATCGCCTTTAGCACATAGGAGATACGCGGAGAGGCATAGTCCGCAAGTCGCATGTTGGTATATTCCAGCATCTGATATGGATTGGTGAAGTTCGAGCAATCCAGCGTAGCAATTCGTATTTCGGAGGTATAGGTCGTGTCCTGCACATACTCGTTGCCGCCGTTGATCGAAGCAAAGGTCATGCCGTCCTTGCCGTAGGCGTAAAGCCTTGTAATCAGGCTGGTTGTATCAATGACGCGCTGGATGGATTTCATATTTTTCTTATAGCAGAACAGCACGCCGGAATCCTCACCAGAAAAGGTCAGGAGCTTCACGATCTTGTTTGCGTTATCGAAAATCAGGTCACCGCCGTGAATATTCTGCACTGCTCGCAGGATCGCCAGCGCGTTTTTCTCAGAACAAGTCCAAGTACGCTTTGTGGAGACATTAACCGTGCCCACATCCCAGTCGGTACCCTGCAGGGCATAAGCCATCGGCACATCAGCCGTGTCTGCATTAAAGGTAATCTCGTCCTTTTTTACAGAGCAGGCAAGATCATAGAATGCCGCCTCAGCATAGACCGTGGTGATGGCCTTGCCGTTTTCTTCCTTGTCGTCCGTAATCGTGCGGATGCGATAGGTGTCGCTGACAATACGCACGGTCTTTTCGTTATCGATATAGGTGCGTTTGCTGTCCTGAAACGGCAGCTTAAATTCCAGCTCATCCACACCGTTGATCTCACTGGTCACGATGATGTCATAGGCGTTATCCAGCACAGCTTCCACATTCCCATCCGAGTCCAGAATGACCGGTCTTGCATAACCAAGTTTGGTATAGAGCGGCTTTGGATTATCGTACAGACTGATGGATATCAGTGTAGGCGTCCTTGCTGTATTTGTGGTGGAAAGCGTGACGCGGTATTTGATGTATTTCCTTGCAGGAGATTCCAGCTCGCCGTTTGCACCGACAGCCTGCCACTCTGTCCAAGTGGAGAGGTCATCTGTGGTGGCTGTTTCCACAAGCGAGATAGAGGTCTCTCCCGGAGAGTAATCTGCCTTCACAGAAACTCTGCCGTTGCCAGTCACGCCACAGTCCCTTGCTGCGGTAATGAGCTGTCCACTTGACGGATATACAGAGTCTGCAGCTCGAAGCGTAACGACATCCGGTGTCGTTAGAGCGTCCACATCACCGGTTAGATTTGCGCCGTTTGCAGAGAGCGATTCAAGAAAATATTCAGCAAGATCGTCAGCTGTAAGGTCAGAATCGCAGTCGAGGAACCAGTCATCAAAGCCGCCTGCATACCAGTAGGAGTCCGCGTGCATTCCCCAGATGAGGTCTGCCACACAGCTACGATTCAGCTCTCCGGTAAAGGTCAGCACACTTGACTGCCAAACTGTGCCAGAGCTTTTATCGCCAAGGATAAACTGCGCTGTCTTGGCATTTGGCTTAATCACGCAGGCAATAAAATACCAGTAGCCGTTAAGCAGAGAAAATGATGGCGTTACCGATGTATCGAGGATCAGAGAACCGGAGGAGTTATACAGCATAATCCTCGGTTTTCCTCTGATCAGCGACAAATAGAAAATCGGCTGTCCGGAACCATAGCGGGTATTCAGGATCGGAGTATAGGTGTTGCCGACTGAATATGTCGTAGGCTTCATCCAGCCGCCGACCACGATGGTTTCACCGAGGCTTGAAAAGATGCTGCCGTCGTTTTCTACCTTCAGGTAGGTTTTCTCCGATGAAGGATTATTGATGTTCATCTGAAAATAGCGACCGAAATTGCCTGTTTTCATATCTGCGGTGGTGCCGCTCCAGTTATGAATATATGCCTTGCGATCCTTCCCGGAGGAATCCGCCAGATAATCATTTGCATCCGGTTCGGACTCGTTAAAGCGCCAGAGACCGTCTGGAGCCCATGCAGCCGGGAACTCGCCGGTGAAGGCATCTTGGGTATTCAATATATTTTTAAGAGCCATGCAATATCACCTCCAGCGGCTTCTGGCTTGAATGTTCAGTTCCGTAAATGTAGTATTTGTACCAACCGCAGCGATCACGATGGCGTTATCTCCCGTATTTAAGACCGGGAAATTCAGCTCCGACAGAAGCGGGAGACCGTTTCGGAGGGTTTCTCCATTAGAGTCAACTACTTTTGCTGTCATAAGGTCGGAGTCAATAATCAATGTTTCTCCGGCGGCAAGCCGTCCAATGATCTGAAGCTCGCTGCCGTTTGTAGTTATGGAGATATATGAGTCCGTCCCGGAAGGAATTACACCCTTTAAGGAGTAGACCGGGTAGGACTCGATATTCCCAAGAGCGCGTGAAGCGGTAAAGGTTCCGTTTTCCGCAAAATCAAAAGTCTCATCTGATATGGCATAGCCATAAGGGTCTGGGCAGAAAAATTCCAGATCGAAGGTGCAGGAATTGCGGACTGCCCGGTCAAAGGAGAATCCGGACGTAAGCCTTGCTTCATACACTCGTCCCGGTTCCTTATCCAGAATGAGCTGGCAGAGGCCGTTGTCCGGATTCAGTCATTCGATAATATCGTCCTTCTTTGAAAGAAACTGTTCGTCTGTACTTCCCGGAGGAATGAAGCAGGAAATCAGTATCTTCCGCTCGGATACCGTTTCTCCGAAATCAAATACGCCGTGCCGTCCGGGCATGGTAATCGTGTTGTTTCTAAGCTCCGGCATACGGTATTCGTTTGTAATCCTTGTCGCAAGTCCCATAGACTGGGAGGTTGTTCCGTTAAATGAAAATCCCATATTACACCAGTCCTTTCGCCCTGCGTCCGGCAGTCAGCAGAGTATTGAGCTGCTGAGAAATCTTCCGGATATCATCATCGCTTCTGACACTCATTTCCTCGATATTGATGAGAGGCTGATCTCCTGAAACGCTGAGGGTAGCGCTGCTTACTGCATCCTGAATCATGGAGCGCAGCGAGCTTACACCGACCACAGCTTCATCACCAGCTTCACCGCCGCCAAGAAGAGTGCCGCCGCTCTGGCCGAAGATGGTCGCATCCTTTAAGATCATGCCGCCGGACATCGCCTTCTTATACCAGTCCACAGAAAAGTGCGGTATGGATGGCGGGTTCAGCGAAAAGCTGCCTGTGATGGAGAAGTGCGGCAGCTTGATCTTCGGCAGGCTCCAGCTGAAGTTGAACACGCTCTTTAGCTTGTTTACGATGCCGGATACCGTGCTCCAGATCGTATTGAACACATTGGAGATCGTATTTTTGATCCCGTTTATGATATTGGACACCGTGCTCTTGATCGCATTGAAGCCATTGCTGATGCCGGACTTCATGGTATTAACTACATTCATGACCGCGCTCTTTATGCCATTCCAAACGGAGGTGACCACGCTCTTTACGGCATTGAAAATCGTAGAGGTCGTAGTCTTTATGGCATTCCATGCGGTGGTGATGACCGTTTTTATGGCATTCACGACAGTTTCAACAGCTGTTTTTATCGCATTCCAAACAGTAGTAACCACGGTCTTTATCACATTCAGGACGGTTTCGATGATCGTCTTGTAGATATTGAAATAGGTGGTCACCACAGTTTTGATTACATTGAATATGGTTTCAAAAAAGCTCTTGATGCCATTCCAGATCGTAGAGATAACAGTCTTTATGGCATTCATCACGGTTTCGACCGTGCTCTTTATCGTGTTCCATGCTGTGGTAAGAAAACTGCTGATTGCATTTACCACGGTGGTGAAGGTGTTCTTTATTGCCTCCCAGATACTGACGAAGAAGTCCTTGATCGCCGTCCATACAGTAATGGCGATTTCTTTAACCTTCTCCCAGAGGTTGATCCAGAATTCTCTGAAGCCCTCGCAGTTGTTCCACAGGTAGATAAATGCAGCTACCAGCAGGCCAATGGCTGTAATAATCAGGCCTATCGGATTTGCCGCCATGACGGCATTCAGGCCTGCCATCGCCGTCTTTACTCCAGCCATAGCAGTGGTAACAGTAGGAATAATTGTCATAATCGTACCAACAGCGGATATAACTTTGCCGACGATTACAAGTACCGGCCCGATTGCAGCAGCCACGAGCGCAATTTTTACGATCATCTGCTGCATAGGCTCTCCGAGGTTGTTCCACCATTCGGCGAGGGATTTCAGCTTGTCAGAGAGCTCTTTAAGGACAGGAGCGAGAACTGACATCAGGGAGTTGCCGACCTCCGCACCGGTTTCCTTCAGAGAGTTCATGGTCATCTGAAACTGGTCAATCGGGTCGAGTGTCTCATTGAAGGTATTTTCGACACTGCCTTCAAAATCTCCGAGGAAGCCGGAGAAATCCGACAGGTTGAGCTTTCCGGTCTGCACGGCATTATAAATGGAGGCACCGGCCTTACTTCCGAAGAGGTCATAGGCCGCCTGCAGCTTTTCTGCATCGCTGCCGCTTCCCTGCATAGTAGTAGAGAATTCCGCAAGCACCTGATCCAGCGTTTTGCCGTCTGCCGTTGCATTTTTCATGGCGGTCTTTAAGCCCATCATAGCGGCAGAGGTATCAAGGCCGGACATTTCCACCATGCCCATAAAGCCAGCAGCCTGCTGGGCGGTGAGTCCCATTTCCTTTAGCTGCGCGGCATTGGAGGAGAGGGCGTTTGCCAGTGTATCCATATCAATGCCGGTGGCCTGACCGGTAGCATTTAAGGCATCCAGAAGATTATCTGCCTCGGAAGCGTCCATGCCGAAGGCGTTCATGACGGAGGATACATTGTCGATAGATGTCGAAACATCGGTATCATTGAGCTGGGCAAACTTGATGAATTTTGCCGAGAGGTCATCCAGCGCCTGCCCGGTCAGGCCGAAACGGGTGTTGACCTCGCCGACAGCAGCACCGGCAGTTTCGAAGTCCGTCGGTATCTCTGTGGCGAGGTCTTTTACGATCTGGCACATGTCCTCCAGCTCATCGCCGGTAGCGCCCGTTTTCTGTGCAACGATGTCGAGGCCAGCGTCCACCTCGTTAAAGGCAGCAATGGAGGCAGCGCCGATGGCGACTATGGGAGCCGTGACATGTGTCGAGAGACTTGTACCGACATCAGATATTTTCCCGCCGACCTCTTGCAGCTTGGTGCCGGTTGCCTTGAGTGTCGCGGTGATTGAAGTATCAGTATTTTTACACTGCTGTTCGAGGCTTCTGAGCTCGTTTTCTGTCTCTATGATCTCACGCTGCCATGCATCATATTGCTGCTGGGTGACGGTACCGTTTTTTAGTCCAGCATCCATCTGGTCTTGCACGGACTTCAGCTGTGTGAGCTTTTCCTTCGTTTCGGAGACTGCCTGTTGTAGGAGCTTCTGTTTCTGTTCGAGCAGCGTGGTATTTGTCGGGTCGAGCTTCAGGAGCTTGTTGACATCCTTCAGCTGCGACTGTGTTGATTTGATTTCCTTGTTTACACCGGATAGGGCTTTGGAAAGGCCGGTCGTATCGCCGCCGATTTCCACGGTTATGCCTTTTATTCTGTCAGCCATGCGATGACCTCCTTCCTGTTAAAATCGATCCATCTGCTCCTGTGTCGCGAGCGCAGGATAGTTGAAATCGTCGTTGCTCATTTCTGCATACATGTCATTGACAGTCCCGATAGTGAGCAGGTCGAGCTCCGAGATGGAAAGCCCGATCTGCACACACCGGAGTAAAAAGAGCGGGGTTGTCATTTCCCGCTCTGTCGGATGATGTTTTTTTTAGATTCCACCTGCTGTTCCACATTCAGTCCCCACAGTTCGATGATCTGGGGCAGGATTTCATAGATGGAGAAGGTGTTGAACTGGTCGAGCCAGTCCTCCGGAGTATCCGGGACATCAGGATTCTGATGCTTTGCCATCAGCCATGCGATGTTCTCAAAAAGTTCCAGACTGAAAGTGTCCAGATTGGAGCTTTCTGCATCGTTTTCATCGATGCCTTTCTGTAGCTCGTTTAAATCCTTGTATATGTCCCTGTGGAACTTGTTTCTGTATAGGCGAGGAATGGCGGCAGAGGCGCGGAATTGTACCTCCTTGCCGTCAACCTCGATTGTTTTTGTTACAGCCATATTGCGCCTCCTTACTCACCGTCGTCACCGTTGCTTACCGAAGCACTCGGCTCATATACAGCGTTGTACCATGCGTCGTAAACAGTGCTTGTAGTGTTCGTGCCGGTTTTGACCTTCACAATGCCGGAAGGGAGCGGAGAAGCCGTAATGGAGAGCGTCTCTGTCTGCACCTCAGTAGAGTCCTCCTTGGTGCTGCCGGTGACGGAAGGGCGGGTCGCGCTGCAGTAATACATGCAGTGACGGATCTTTCTCTGATCGCCGGAGAACTCGAAAAGCAGAGCAAAATGCTCCGGCTCCACGTCCTTGTTCTCCACAATGACACCGTTGGCATCTTCGGTCTCGTGCATGACGTCCGTGAGAAAGCTCTCCGGAATCAGCGCCAGTTCAAAGTCGCCGGAATAGCCGTTGTTGTTTGAAACCATGTAATATACGGAGTCGTCCGCATAGAATGGATCATTATCTCCCTCAGCATCCAGCGAAAGGGATACGGCACCGGGCATTGCTACGGGTGTACCAAAGGTGACAGTGCCGTCAGCGGCAAGCGTAGCAATGGCGTAGTGGCAGTTTTTAAGGCCGAACTTGACCTTGTTACTCGTGTTAGGCATAGTTTTTAACCTCCTATGATCTGTGTTTGATATAAGACCTCGTACAGCTTCTCCGACTCGATCCATACCTCAGATTTCTCATAAGGCAGGTCGTGGGCGATTAAGATGTCCTCGATCTGGGTTTCTGTTTCCGGGTCTTTTACGTCCGTGTATAATTCGATGTTCAGCTCATCAATTTTCTTGAACACCGTGTCATCCGCGAACATATTGTCAGAGCCCGGATATAGAAAAACGAGGAAGGGCGGGTCTGGTGACTCGCCTTCGGCAAAGTGGTCGTAGGCAAGCGGCAGACCGGCTTCCTCTAACATGGTGATTACATCGTCGTATGTCATGATCCACCTCCCAGTTTCTGCTTGATGGTATTGACGAGCTTTTCGTTTCCGCGCTCCTCGGCTGTGGCGATATGAGGCTGCGCCGGAACACGTCCGCCGCCACGTTTCACATGCCCGTGCTCCAGAAGGTGTGCCAGCTGATAGCGGTTTTTCGAATGCACCACGAGGCCAATGCTCTGTGAATCCTCATGCATATTCTTGACCGACCAGCTTTTCTTGTATTTGCCGGTATCGACCGGAGCGCCAGTCTGAATATCCTTGCGGACGGAAGCGGCAGTCTCTTTCACTGCAGCCTTCAGGTCATCTGTAGCGAGCTTTGAATATTTTTCGAGTTCCTCCATAATGGCGTCGCCCATCTCGCTTATTGATACATTTCTACTCATGCGTTCTTCTCCAGCTTGCAGTTGAATTTCAGGCTGTTATGCTTATAGCCCATCGGATTCACATAGGTGATGTTGTAGGTGCGGCCTTCCGCGATGATCCGGTATTTTGTCGATTCCACATCCGCAAGCTCAGAGCAGTAGCGGCAGGTGAAGTCCAGCGATTCCTCCGGATTGATGACTACACCGGAAGATTCGGAACCGGAGCTCGTGCCGACAGTCGCCCAGCAGGAAAAATAATCCGCCCAGCCGGTTTTGTGGTTTCCGTATTTGTCGACGATGACCGTATTTTTCTGGAAGGTGACTCGCACCCTCATAGCTGCTATATTCATGAAAACGCTCCTTCCCGTATTGCAAAAAGAAGAGAGCGCAGTGTCATGGTAAGAGCATGGTGGTCGGCTTCCTCCCTGTGCTCAAAGAGATAGGCACAGGTATAGAGGATAGCGACCTTCATGGTTTCACGGATTGCAGACAGCTCCGCCTCGGTATATTCATCAGAAGAAGCGGCATCGGAGTCGATCACTTCCCACTGATTATCCGTAAGTCTTGCAATATCAATACATAAGCGAATTGCGGAGGCCAAGAGGATACCGACCGTGGCATCCTCATCCGACGAATCTACGCGCAGATAGGCCTTCGCATCTTCAGTTGAAATCAAAGCCACGGTCGTTCACCTCCCTGTCTTAAGAACCGGAAGTTGCCTTCATGTCGAGAATCTTGATGCCTTCGGAAAGGATCAGCTTGCCGTCAACACGCTCCGTGCAGGTAAAGCCGACCTGACCGTTGGTAGCGTAAAGCTCGTTGAGACGCTTGATCGTGCGACCGGCTCTATCAGCGATCCAGTAGCAGGAGAAGTCGCCGAATGCGATGGCTCTTGCGCCTGCGGCCATTGTAGGTACCTTCGGAGAGGTGTAGAGCGGATAGCCAAGCAGTCTGTCGGGCTCTCCGGCAGTAAGTGCAGGCTGCCATACATAGACGCCGTTCAGATCCTTGAGCTTTCTGATAGCTGCGACAGTGGCATCGTTCATGAGGAACTTCGCCTTGCTGCGATAAGGAGCCTTGAGAGAGTACACAAGGCTGATCAGCTCATCGGCGGTAATTGCCGTAGCGGAAGCTGCGGTAACGCCGGAAGGAGCACCACCAGCGGCAGAAGGGATGAACAGGCCAGTAGGTCTGTCGATAGCCGTCTGGCCGGTCTGCACAGCACCGTTGATGAAGGCATCCTCTTCAGCTTCACCGAAGGCGCGACCGAATTCCTCAGAGATGTAGCCCTCAATATCAAAGAAGCTGTCGGAAAGCAGCTCGTCGGACACCTTGATGAGGTCAGTCAGCTTGAAAGCGTCAATGCTGGTCTGAGCGAAGGTCGGATTGCTCTCGGTGTAGGCACCGTTCTCGGCAGTCCACGCCGCCTGCGTGTGGCCATTTGCCACAGGGATCTTGCGTTCGTTCTGTGTGGTAATGACCTTGCAGCCGATAGTACGCATGATGTTGTTTTCATTAAGCGCCTGAACAAGGGTGTGCTCGAATTCAATCGGAACAAGGTATCCGCCGTTTGCATCGGTTCCTTCCTCAAGTACATCGCGGATTGCAGGATTGCCGGGATGACGGATGTTGTCCCAGAAGGCCTTCTTGTAGGCTGCAGAAGCTCTGCCGGGCTTATCCTCCGGTTCATCCTTTACACCGGGCTTTCCGGTGAGCGGAGTAGAAGTCGGTGCACTCATCATCTTGTCGATCTGCTCCTGACGCTGCAGGCGCTCGATATCCTTGGTGAGGTCGGTGACTTCCTTTTCCATCTTGTCGTAGGTTGCGGCATCCTCCGCAGAAACCATGCCGCCGTTCTGAGAGTGGCTATTAAGAAACGCCTTAGCGGCCTCCCATGCCTTCGCTCTCTTGTCCATGAGTTCCATAATCTGAGTCATAGTAAAATTCCTCCTTTAATGTGCGAGAAGCGAAAGGCGCTTCTCAAGATCGGTTACTGGTACCATGTGTTTATTTGCTTCCGGCTTCTTCTTAGGAATCAGTCGGGAAAGCAGCGAATCAGTGACAGCCTTGCGGGAGAAAAGCATCTCCGCGTCAGCCGTATCCTCCGGGACAGATTTCTCACCATCCCTGAACAGAATCTCGTCAGCAAAGCCGAGCTTCACGGCCTCCTTGGCGTTCATCCATGTCTCAGCATCCATGAGCTGTGAAATCTTGTGGCGGGAAAGCCCGGACTTGATTTCGTAGGCATTCATAATGGATTCCTTGACTTCGTTTAACATGTCGATGGCTTTCTGCATTTCCTCGGTATCACCGATGGCGATGGTCGCAGGGTTGTGTACCATCATCATGGCCACGGGGCTCATGCAGACCTTTGTTCCGGCCATAGCAATAACAGATGCCGCCGAAGCAGCAAGAGCGTCAATCTTGACCGTCACATCATGCGGGTAATCCATCAGCATGTTGTAGATCTGCGCAGCAGCAAAAACATCACCGCCCGGAGAGTTGATCCAGAGGGTGATGTTTCCATCGCCTGCATGCAGTTCATCACTAAATAGCTTGGGTGTTACTTCGTCGCCGAACCATGTCTCATCGGAAATTTCCCCGTCGAGGTAGAGTGTTCGGTCGGAGCCAAAACTGTCCGGCTCCTCGTTTCGCACCCAGTTCCAAAACTTTCTGGTCATAGTGCCTCCTTCTTTCTGAACCGGGTGCGCCCGTCTTCGGGTTCCGGTTCGGTTTGTGTTTCCTTCGTTTCATCAGCTTCCTCCTGCGTCTGTGCCGAGACCGCAAAAATGCCTGCGTCCTTGAGCTTGGTCATATTGCCATTGATCAGGTACAGGTCGCCGCCTTCCTCCTCCGGAATACGGTCGAGGTTTTCAAGCTCCCTAATATCGTTAGCGGACATCCAGCCATTCTGACGTCCGACCGCATAACCGTTCATGCGGCTCTGGTAGTCGCCTCTGAGAAGCCCGTCCACATTGAACTTAAAGAAGTATTCCTTCTTTTCATCCAGAGAGAGCAGGGCTCTCTGCATGGACTGTTCCCAGCGGCATACCCACGGGTCGAGCGTGTATTTTACGAATTCCAGCGACTGTTGCTCGATATTTGAGAAGCTCGATTTCTCAAGGTCGCCGATCATGTGAGGCGGGATGCGGAAGATACGTGCGATCTCATTGATCTGGAACTTCCTTGTCTCCAAAAACTGCGCCTGTTCCGGTGAGATGGAGATAGGCGTATATTTCATGTAGAGTAGGCAAGTGCCGCCGTGCATTGTTTCCAATGTCGGTTTGCACAAGCCTCTCCCCAAACCGTGCTTACACCTCTCGATGTACACGGCTTTCCATTTACACTATGACGAATGATGGATTTTCTTATGGCATTCTTTACAAACAACAAGTGTTTTCCGCTTTCTTGCAATCATCGCCATTTCCCATTGCTCCTTACCTTTGAGGTTTTTCATCTTGTTGATGTGATGAATTTCAAAAGCAATGCCATCACCTTCCGCACCGCATAATTCACATTTACAAGCCTTCAACCTGGCTTCAAGAGAATTTCTTGTGTTGAAATGGATATGGTTCTTCACCGTATCAATGCTTGGTTCGTCAAAGACAGTTCCTCGTTTGAAGTCCGAGAATTTCACAATCATCATGCGCTTTTTCTCTTTCTTCGTTTTATAAGGAATGCCCCACGACTTTCCGCACTTGAATATCCTCTTTATGCCTGATATTCTGGTTTTATGTTTCTTAGCAAGTGTTTTCAGACAGCTGTATTCCATCAGATAAACGAAATACGTCAGCTTTGAGAAATTACTGGCTATGCAGTAATAATTACAGATTCCACGAGTCTGCGAGTTATAGGTATCTACAATTTCAAGGTCAGTAAGACCCGCCATTGAGTTTCTTTGCCATGGGATGAGTTTGCCGTCCTTACCTTGAATGACAATCTCACGGTCGTACATGAACTTCTCAATCCGCTCCATGGGAATAAGCAATTCCACAGAGTTATTAAGCGTCCGCTGTAAAACCCCATTGGTTTTCCTTTTGGATTCCTGACATCTGCGCACGTTGATGTCATATCCGAGAAAATGAGCATTGCCGGAACTGTGCGTGATTTTTGTTTTCTCGTCAGACAATTCCAGTTTTAATCTTGTTGCCACAAACAACGTAAGCTCCTGCTTTATACGCTCCGCATCCTCACGGCTTCCGCTGACACCGATAATAAAATCATCAGCATAGCGTACATAGGCGATTTTCTTGTCGGAAGCGTCCTTGTATGGCAATCTGCGCTTTTCCACTTCAAGCTTATGAATCTGTTTTAACAGTTCTTTCTTTTCCGCTTCATCAACGCATTCGCCGTAACGCTTTTGCAATTTGACAATTCCTCTCACCTTTTTGCCGTATGCAGGTGTATAGGCATAATCAGCAGGCGCATTAAATTCTTTCTGCATGGCTTCTACTTTCTTGTCCAACTCATGCAGATATATATTTGCAAGAATCGGGGAAAGAATGCCGCCCTGCGGAGTTCCGCTGTATGTCTTGTGGTACTCCCAATTTTCCATGTAGCCCGCTTTCAGAAACTTTCCTATCAGATTTATGAACTTGCTGTCCTTAATCTTCTCAGAAAGCAGATTCAGCAGAACCGTGTGGTCAATGTTGTCAAAGCATCCCTTAATGTCTCCCTCGACAAACCATTTCGTACTGCGGAAAGAACGGCTGATTTCTTTCAGCGCTGAGTGACAGCTTCTATTCGGTCTGAATCCGTGCGAATGAGTACTGAAAACAGGCTCATAGATTACTTCAAGTATCTGCCGTATCGCATCCTGTATCAGTTTGTCTCTGAATGACGGAATACCTAATGGACGCATTTTTCCGTTGCGCTTAGGAATGTAGACACGTTTTACCGCTTTTGGCTCATAGGTTTGGTTTTTCAGTTCATCAATAATCTGATTCACATATTCCTTTCCAAAACCGTCAGCCGTATCATTGTCCACACCCTCAGTTCCTGCGCCCTTGTTCGCGTAAAGGTTCTTGTATGCGGTCATGTAAATATCCTCTCGCAAAAGATACCTATAGAGCCGCGTGTAGATACCGTCTGAATGCTCTTCAGAATTTCTGTACATTCGTTCTAAAATTTCAGATGTTGGTTTCATTGAGGTTTCTCCTCCCTTTCACCTTTCCTTTTAGAGTTGCATAAGCTGCGTTCCTTCGCCATGTAAGAGCTATTAACTCTCTCGGACTACTACGAACGCTCCGTACCCATGGGCGGTATTCAAGTCCTATAGACTATAGCCTTTCGGCATCCGCCTTTAGGGTATCCCCAGTTAGCGTCATTGCTTGGTATGCTCGAATTATCGGTTCCGCTTTAGACTCTTTAACACAGGTTCTCCTGCTCGTGCCGTGACATTCGCAATCATGCCGCCTTTGAAGGATGTAAAGACAGTCAGTCACGGAATGGGTAACAGGCTAATTTCCCAATTCCCCTCGGAAATGGACACTCAAGTCTCACGTTCAGTAGATACCTTAAACCTCATATCCGATTGTTGTGGCGGTTCAGTCGTACCCTTTAGCCTTTGAGTAACTTACCGCTTTCCTGTCGTGCTATGTTCCCGTATCAGCTTTCACTTTGCGGTAAGACAGGTCAACTCACCCATGATTGTGGGTGGTAGTACCAAACACTACTATCAATGACGCCCATCTGGGCGCACACCTTCCTCCAGCACAGCTACCTTGTTAGCATTAGAGCTGCCGCCGAAGGCAGAGTTCCAGCTTTCTCTAACACGCTCCGGATCTTTAACCACACCGGGATGCTCCAAGATGCCGCCGGGAGTCGCACCGTTTGCAAAAAACTTAGCTCCGTATTCTTCGCAGGCTATTGCCATGCCGATGGCATTCTTAGCCATTGCAATCGGGCTGTAGCCCACAAGACCGTCAAAGCCAAGGCCGGGAACATGCAGTACGTCGGACGGCTGGAGCCTCACACGACTGCCGTTCATCGTGTGCGCTTCGTCCTGCGATGTTTGGTATTCGTAATAAAGCTCTCCGTTTTCATCACGGTTGACCGTCATACGATTTGGCATCAAAGGATAGAGCGCGACCACTTCACCTTTGCCGTTCCGAATGATCTGCGCGTAGGCGTTTCCCCACAGGAGTAGGTGCGTCATCAATGTTTCCCGGAATACAAAGGATGTCATTTCCGGATTTGGCTCATCGTGAAGCAGGAAGTATAGCGGATGATTTATCGCTTTTTCCTTGCTGCCGCCTTCGCCGTATCGATAGAGGTGTATCGGCAGGCCTGCAATTGCCTCGGACAGAATCCTCACGCAGGAGTAGACCGCCGTCATCTGCATGGCGGAGCGCTCCGTTACAGCCTTGCCGGAGGTCGTCCCGCCGAAGAAGAAGCGGTAGGAGCTTCCGGTTGTTGAATTGGTAAGCTTATCTCTTGAACGAAACAGTCCTGAAAATATGCTCATATTGATCACCTGCCTTTCAGATAAATAAAATGCCTCTGTCGTCATAGACAGAAGCACCGTTGTCATTGCCGCAGCGGATCGCACGGTCAAGCGCCATGATGGTGGCGATGGCTCCGTCGATCTTCTCTGTAGATTTTTCCTTGTCAGCCTTGATATTTCCGGCTGGGTCAGTACGGATGAAGATGTTATCCATATTCCAGCGGAGAATAGGATGACCGCCGTGGGCGAGCTTTTGCTCAAGTGTCAGCTTCATGAGCTCCTTTGTGGGCGGGCTCATATCCTTAAAGCCCTGTCCGAAGGGCACGACAGTAAAGCCCATGTTCTCCAAGTTCTGAACCATCTGGACTGCTCCCCAGCGGTCGAAAGCTATTTCGCGAATATTGAAGCGCTCGCCGAGGCGTTCAATGAATTTCTCGATATAACCATAATGGATGACGTTGCCTTCGGTAGTCTGCAGCACGCCTTCCTTCTCCCAAGTATCGTAGGGCACATGATCGCGTCTCACGCGAAGATCCAGCGTATCCTCTGGCACCCAGAAGTACGGGAGGATCACATACTTGTCGTCTTCATCCCGTGGCGGGAATACCAGCACAAAAGATGTAATATCCGTAGTGGAGGACAGGTCAAGACCGCCATAGCAGACACGTCCTTCGAGGTCATCCTCATTGACCGGAAAGGCGCAGGCGTCCCATTTATCCATTGGCATCCAGCGTACAGCCTGCTTTACCCATTGATTAAGGCGCAGCTGCCTGAAGGAATTCTCTTCACCGGGGTTTTGCTTTGCCGATTCGCAGGCCGCTTCTACCTTGTCAATGCCGACCGTGATACCGAGAGAGGGATTTGCCTTTTTCCACACCTCCGGATCAGTCCAGTCCTCATCAGGTTCCGCGCCGTAAATGACCGGATAAAAGGTTGGATCGACCTTCCTGCCGTCGAGGATGTCCTGCGCTTTCTGGTGGACTTCATAGCAGATGGTGTTTGTGTCATTCCCTGCAGTGGTAATCAGGAAATACAGCGGCTGCATTCTGGCATCACCGGAGCCCTTTGTCATTACATCAAAGAGTTTCCGGTTCGGTTGGGTGTGCAGCTCATCGAATACCACGCCGTGGATATTAAAGCCGTGCTTACTGTAGGCCTCAGCGGAGAGCACCTGATAGAAGCTGTTGGTAGGCTCATAGATGATCCGTTTCTGGGAGGCCAGTATTTTGACGCGCCGATTAAGCGCCGGGCACATCCTTACCATATCCGCAGCAACATCAAAAACGATGGTGGCCTGCTGTCTATCGGCAGCGCAGCCGTAGACTTCGGCGCGTTCCTCACCGTCACCGCAGCAAAGAAGCAGGGCGACCGCGGCAGCCAGCTCTGACTTTCCCATCTTCTTTGGAATTTCGATGTAGGCCGTATTGAACTGACGGTAACCGTTCGGCTTCAGGACACCGAACAGGTCGCGGATGATTCGTTCCTGCCAGTCGATGAGCTCGAAGGGTTTTCCTGCCCATGTGCCTTTGGTGTGGGTGAGCTGCTCGATGAACATCACAGCGAAGTCCGCCATCTGCTTGCTGTAGTGAGAAGTCTCTGCCATGAAGCGGGTCGGCTTATAGTTTTTCAGTTTTCGCATTGGCACGGTGGCCGCCTCCTTTCAGGGCAAAATAAAAGACCGCTTAAGCGATCCGGTATCAGTACGAGAGAAAGAGCCTTCTGGCTCAGTCTCCCGGAATATTCATATTCAGGGTTTAATGTTTAGTTGTGGTTATCCAGCAGGATGCAAAGCGCTATCTCTGCTTCCTTGCAGGTGGGATGAATGTCCCAGCCTCTGTCGTAGTTGCAAACGGTCTCGCCGTCAATCTTGATCATGAGCTTGCTGATCCTGCCTCCGTTAATGCCGTAGGTCTCGCTTGGCTCGTCGTAGTGTTTTACCCAGTAGTGACACTTGGTGTATTTTTCCTTGTCCTTGGCATCCGGGATGCCGATAACTCCTTCGCTCCACATTTTCCTTACGCCTCCTTTACCGTCATCTTGAAAGCCGGGATGAGGGCGTGCTCGTCGCTTCCGAAGTGGGTGTAGCGCTCCTTGACCTTTACAATTCCGTCCAGTGTGCAGCCGAGCTCCTCAAACTTTGCAATGGTCTCGATAAGGCTTGAGAAGGTGGAGCTGATGGTGAATTCCTTCACTCCGAGCTTCCGGCAATCTGCAAGGATCGCTTCGATGTCGTAATCCCAGATGACTTCGGCGAAGTTCGGCAGGTCGTTTCCAGCTTCCTTACTGTAAAGGTAGGCCTGTCCCAGTGTCCACTGGCATCCGATTTCTTCCCAGCACATTCCGGGCTTCGCGTTTTCTATGGCTTCGATTGTGTACTTCATGGTGGTTCCTCCTTGTGGTTGTTTTCCCTTTTGGTATGTACATATATCACTCTGAACGCCTGTAATAGCAAGCTATTTATCGAAATATATGTGACAATCCTGCGGGAACATTTGAGGCCTAAATTGTGTAGTTTATGCCTCGCCGGACATGATGAATTTCACGTATTCAGACCGGTGATCCTCAAGGTATAAAACCAGCTCGTAGAAGTCCCGTTCATAGGCCAGCCGCTGCACCGTGTTCACATCGAACATATTTGTAAGGCCGGTATCCCGTATGGCGAGGATCTGCTCCTTTACCTTTTCGTCCATATCAGTCCACCACCTTTCGCACACGGTCAATACCGTAGATGACATTCAGGCCGGAGCCGTTGTCCCAGTTCACCATAAGGCTCCCGGTATCGTCGACTCCCGTAACGGTTCCCTTGGTGCCGATGGGCGGTGCCTGTACATCGTCCATCTGGAGAAGCTCCACGCGGGTGCCTGCCGGGTAGCGGGAGCGGAGCGCTTCAAGCTGCTCTTTCGTGATCATTCGCATGCTGCCACCTCCTTTTCCGGTGCGCCGTTCTTCCAGCTGGAGTTGCCGGAGAGGTTCTTAAGGAGAATCTTGCGCTCTGCCTTATATTCGTTTCCGATGAAGCCAAGCCGCAGGAGAAAGCAGCGGAATGCGTACTTCTCGTTGTCAACTTCCTTTTCAGTGGCACTGATGCGCTTCAAATCCCGGCTCATCTTGCCAAGGGATGCAATGAAGTGGGTGTAGGCCTTGACCACGTCCGGCTCCGGCATCTCAGTAAACCAAGGAAAGCTGACCGTATCCTCTGTGACCTCGATGCCAAGGTCGTCAATGCCGAGTGCCTTCTTGATGAGGCTTTCCTTGGCTGTGAGGAGGTTGGTGAGGTTTCCGACCGCCACCTTGTCGATCGGGAGGCTGACCGTAAGGCCAGTGGCTTCATCGTCGCTTTCGATCTCTTCGGTATCCTCCGGTGTGAAGCCATCCGCGATCAGGCTGTGGATGATGCGCTCCAGCTTGTCTGCGTCCTCGCAGGTTACGCTGCCTTCCTTGTCGACCGTGACGTCGCCGATCTCGTAAGCGCAGGTCGGCATACGCATGTAGATCGCCTTGTCGCCGGTGAGGTTTTCGATGGCTGCGACCAATGCTTTTCTGTCGTTTCCGGTTACGTTGTAATTTGCTTTCATGAGTGTGTTCCTCCTTTGTGAAATTAAGGTTTTAGGCTGTGCCTTTTGGCATGTATATACATCACTCTGAAAGCCTTATTTATCAAGCGATTTCCGACATTTTCTGAGGTAGAAAATTGCCGAAGAATCCGGGCAGAAATTGTGTATTATACACCCGCCGTCGGAGAAGTCTCGACTTCCTTTGCCAGAGCGGAATAGAGGAGCTTTTCGCCGTTCCTTATTACATACACATTTTCCTCATCGCCGGTATCCTCCACGTAACGGCGAAGGATGACAGAGGCGTATTTCGGATCGAGCTCCATCATGTAACAGACGCGGTTCAGCTGCTCGCAGGCCATCAGTGTGGAACCGGAGCCGCCGAAGGTATCAATAACTACAGAATTTTCCTGAGAGGAGTTCTGGATGGGATAGCCCAGAAGATCCAGCGGCTTGCTGGTCGGGTGATCCTTATTGCGCTTTGGTTTATCGTAGTTCCAGATGGTGGTCTGCTTGCGGTCGGAATACCACGGGTGCTTGCCGTTTTGCAAAAAACCATAGAGCACAGGTTCATGCTGCCATTGATAATCGGATCGACCGAGCACGAGGCTGTTCTTTACCCAGATACACACACCGGCGAGATGGAAACCTGCGTCAATGAATGCCTTTCGGAAAGTGAGCCCTTCAGTATCCGCGTGGAAGCAGTAAGCGGCTCCGCCTTTTTCGAGGTGGTCAGCCATGTTCTTAAACGCTGCCAGCAGGAACTTGTAAAATTCCTCGCCCTTGAGAGAGTCGTTCTTGATCGTAAGACCATCCGAGGCTTTGAAGGATACGCCGTAGGGCGGATCGGTCAGAACAAGGTTTGCATTCTTGCCGTCCATGAGCTTTTCCACATCTTCCGGAGAGGTGGCATCTCCACACATGACTCTATGCTTGCCAACCGTCCAGATGTCGCCGGGCTCTACGAAGGAAGCTTTCTCAAGGGCAGCGGTGAGGTCAAAATCATCATCGGCGATGTCCTTTTCGCTTCCGGTGCCGAGCAGTTTATCCAGCTCACCGGCATCAAAGCCGAGGAGAGATAGGTCAAAGGACTGATCCTGCAGATCAGACAATTCGACCGACAGCATTTCCTCATCCCAGCCTGCGTTGAGCGCCAGCTGATTATCCGCAAGGATATACGCACGCTTTTGTGCTTCCGTCAGGTTTTCTGCAAAGACGCAGGGCACGGTTTCATATCCTTCCTCGCGGGCAGCCGTAATGCGACCGTGGCCGACGAGGATGTTATAGTCCGCATCAATGACAGCAGGACTCACAAAGCCGAACTCCCTGAGAGAAGCCCGGAGCTGTGCGATCTGCTCCTTGCTATGTGTCCGGGCATTCCGGGCGTAGGGCACCAGTTTATCAATAGGTACCTGTTCTAATTTCTGTGTGTTCATTTACATATTCCTCCTGCTTCGAAGCAGCTGCTCCATCACGCTGTCCTGCGGACTACCTTCAAATGGCTCGGTGCAGTTTTGCTTCACAATGTCGTAAATCTCATACCAGAGCAGGTTGGCCTGCTTCTGAAAATTCATCAAAAGCTGTGTGAATGGGCTCGCAATTGCAGCGCCGGTGGTCGGGTGCTTTCCGAGCATGCCGTATTTGCTGACAGCTTCGGAGCACTGGATATACCGGGCAAAGGCCTCAGAGTAGCTTTCAAGCAGGCGCTTGTTTACCAGCCTCTCGCAGCCGCGCTCCTTGAGCCACAGCCATGTTTCCTTATAGATTTCATCTGCACCGAGGGGCTTACCGTCCTTCTGAAGAGCAGAGAGGTAATCATCCGGGCTTGGCATATCCATGCCTTCCAGCTCCACGCTGTCACCGATGTCGTCAACATCGAAGTCGGTCATGTCGTCAGTGAAGTCCGGCAGCTCCATACGCTTTGCAGGTGCGCCTTTCATAATTTTGTCGGCGAGGGCGTCCGGCTTGGAGCCAGCTTTGACACGCCGCCCGCCGCGATAGGTTCCGTCTTTCGCCATGTCGATCACTTCCATTTCTGTGGTGCAGGGTTTAATACCCTGTTTGAATTGCAATTTTTGCGTAAAAGACCCCGCGCCGTTTTCCGGGGAAAAGGGTCGTAGAGATTTTGACCGCCCTACCGGTCGCCGCGCTCGCGGTGAATCTTCTCGTGACACGAACGACAAAGACTCATAAGGTTGGACTCGTCATTCGATCCTCCGTCAGCAAGCGGCACGATGTGGTGGACTTCCTCGACCGCGACGTAGCGTCCTTCCTTTAAGCACTGCTCACAAAGCGGGTGCTTGTGAACGTAGCGGTCACGGATTCGTTTCCATGCTCTGCCGTAGCGTTTGCCGGTAGAGTAGCCACGCTGGAACTTCTCGTAGTGTTGATCCATGATCTTTGCGTGCTCTTCACAATAAACGCCGTCCGTAAGGTGTGGACATCCGGGATAGCGGCACGGTCGTTGTGGTTTTCTTGGCATAAGCCGTGCCTCCTTTCAGGGCATAAAGAAAGCCCTGCAGGGTGTTCCCGCAAGGCTCGTGTGCTGCGTGTGCAGCTGTTCTTTATTCTGTTTTGCTGATTATATACTATCATAAAGGACGGGTGGACATCTTAGGACAAAGCAGGACATTTCGGGCGCATTTCAAATGATAATCGGATCATCCGGAAGCGTCACATGAAGAAGCGCCTTGCCATGCCAGCGGCGAATGGTACGGGCATCTGCACAGAGCTCCACCCCGATTTGCTCCCATGTATAGTTATGGATGTACCGGTACTTGAGTACCATGCGCTCGTCGGTATCAGGCACTGCCTCAATGACCTCCCGTATCTGTTTCTTGAGGTCTGATAGCATTTCCAGCTCACCGGCGATTTTCTTTTCCAGTGTCCACAGTTTCTCAAGCGTCCGGACAAAGGGAGCTTCCGTATTTCGTGATGTTTGCACGCGGTCTTTATCATATTGGATAGCCGACACGCTGCCTGCCATCTCACGCAGGTTTTGTGCTTCTATCGTGTCGGACTTGATTCTCTGATCAAGGCGGTAGGCCTGATGGAGATATTCTTTTACTGTCATAAGGGCTTCGCCTCCTCTCGTAGTTTTTGTATGAGATACTCGCCGTCTACACTTGTTAAGGTCTTGTACCAGCCGGAGCGGAAGAACCGTTCACATTCCATTGCGTCCAACATGGCAGTTTGATTACCGGGCTTCTTTTTCAGGCGCTTCAGGGCGTCCCGGTAATCCTTTACTGCCTGTAGCACGATGGCGTTGGCGAGATTTTCATAAGGATCGGCCATCACACCACCTCAAGGTCAGCCTTGACTGCATCAATCAGTGCGGTCTGCGTCATTTCTTTCTTGGATAGCGCCTTTACGATCCTTTCGTCGATGGTGCCCTTGGTAATAATGTGTTGGATCACGACAGTGCCGGATTCTTGACCTTGCCGCCAGAGACGGGCGTTGGTCTGCTGATATAATTCCAGAGACCATGTAAGGCCGAACCACACAAGGGTGGAGCCTCCGGCCTGAAGGTTCAAACCGTGACCGGCAGAGGCCGGATGGATGACTGCTACAGGAATCTTTCCCGCATTCCAGTCAGCAATATCGCGGCTGGTCTTGATCTCCCGGACATTGAAGCGGTTCTTGATGCGGCTAAGGTCATGCCGGAACCAGTAGGCCACAAGGAGCGGTTTTTCATTGGCGGCCTCGATAATATCCTCCAAAGCGTCCAGCTTCCTATCGTGGAACTCGATGACCTCACCGGTATCGGCATATATGGCACCGTTCGCAAGCTGGGAGAGCTTGCCCGTAAGTGACGCGGCATTGGCAGCAGTCACCTCACCATCAGGGAGCTGCAATATGAGCTCCTGTTTCAAATCATCATAACGGCTGCGCTCGGAATCGGAGAGCTGCACTTCATATTCTGTTGAAACCAGCTCCGGCATCTTCAGATGGTCGGTAGATTTCATGGAAATCGTGATATCCGAGATCCTCCGATAGATGGCGTCCTCCGCATAGGGCAGTGGCTTATAGGAGTAGATGATCTCGCCATTTCTCTTGTCTGGCATGAAGTAATTTGTCCGGTACTGCGTGATAAAGCGTCCGAGGCGCTCGCCCATATCCAGCACTTTAAACTCTGCCCACAGATCCATGAGACCGTTGGAGGAAGGAGTGCCGGTCAGGCCGATAATCCGGTGAATCCGTGGCCGTACCTTCATCAGCGACTTGAATCGCTTGGATTTATGATTTTTGAAGGACGACAGCTCATCGATAATCACCATATCGAAGTCAAAGGGAAAGTCGGACTCGTCAATGAGCCACTGCAGGTTCTCACGGTTGATGATCGTGATATCCGCTTGCTGCATGAGAGCGGCTTTTCGCTCCTTCGGTGTCCCGACTGCGACCGCATAGGTTAGACCGGCAAGGTGCTCCCATTTCTGGATTTCTGCTGGCCATGTATCGCGGGCGACTCTTAAGGGAGCTACCACTAAAGCGCGATGCACTTCGAAGCTGTCAAACAACAGGTCATATACTGCCGTCAGACTGATGATCGTCTTTCCAAGTCCCATATCTAAAAGGACTGCGGCCACAGGGTGTTTTTCAATATAGCGGATGGCATAGTCCTGATAATCATGTGGATTGAAGTTCATCGATCATCCCTCCAATCTGCTCCGGATCGTCAATGACATATACCGCAAAGCCCATCTCCCGCAGCAGCCTGTGGCGAGAAAGCTGGAGTGGGCGTGGCTTTTTGCCGGGTGCCTTCAGCTCTGCGAAGCCGATATGGCCGTCAGGGAGTAAGATCAGGCGGTCGGGCATTCCTACGAAAGAGGGACACACCAGCTTAAGTGCAATGCCGCCGTTCTTTTTCACCGCCATAGTTAACTTGTTTTCTATCTGTTTTTCTATCATTGCAAACCTCCGTCAGGCGTTAATTTCAGGGGATGTGCAAGGTGTATCAATGGTATTTACCAAACTTTTTCTTAGAGCTATTTTTTTAGGCCTAAGAGAGTTTTTATATAAGACCTTGATACACCTTGTCATAGTCCCGGATTACTGCAGAAAATCTTCCTCTGCGCCGCTCACCTCATGAATCTTTAAGCCCTTGAAATAACGCTTCCGATTCAGTGTCAGCCGCTCAAATCCGGCCTTCTCCAGCGCAAAGTAAAAATCTGCCGTGCTGCGAACATACTCATTGCAATCCAGCGAGTAGTTGCGGTATGCCTGATAGAGCGCCGAGGAGCTTTCCTTAAAGGACTCATCTACATCGCACTTCTCATCCAGAAAATGTCCGAACCAGTCGTTCTGGCTGCGATATTCATCGATGGCCTTCGTCACGCAGTCCGGTACCGGAATCTGGTAGTCCAGCGCGATGACCTTTTTAGCTCCTTCGATGATCCATGCCAGAATGCTTTCACCGGCATTTTCATACAAGTACTCACCGTAATTTTTGATGTCGGCCTTGCCTTCGATCTTGGCATTGAACGGGATCACGATAAGCCTGCGCCAGATACCGTCATCGGAGGCGGAGACGCGAGGCAGGTGGTTCGTATACAGCACCAGCGTGTGGCAGGGCTTGAAGGAAAACGGATCTTTATATTTTTTCTCCGCAAACACATCGTCTGTGGAGCAGAGCTGCTTGACAGTGGAGTCGTTGAGCCTTGCGCCTTCCTGCATTTCCGCAGCAATCAGCAGGCGCTTACCCTTGACCTCAGCCATTTCCGGCTTGATGTTTCTGCGGCAGCCGACAGTCAGGGTGTCTGCGGATATGTTTCCGCTGTAGAGTCCCAACACGCGGGAGATGGCATTCCAGAAGGTGGACTTGCCGTTGCGTCCGTCACCGTATGCGATGATGAGTGCCTCCACAAAAACCTTCCCGATAGCAGCAAGGCCGCAGATCATTTGTACATAGTCGATAAGCTGTTGATCCTTCTGAAAAATCAAATCCAGATTATCCTGCCAGAGCTGCGCTCCCTTAGTGCCGGGTGACACGGACGTGATTTTCGTAATAAAGTCATCTGCAGAGTGTTCGCGGGCTCCGGCCATGCCTTTTCTTAGGTCATAGGTTGCCTCCGGTGTGCAGAGCAGGAAGCAGTCCGCGTCCAGATCCCTTGGTGAGATTTCCAGCATCGGGTGCGTCTCTTTGAGGGTTGATGTAATGTTCTTGGAGTCGCGCCTGCGAACGGCAAAGCTCTGGTAGGCCTTTGCAGCAAGGAACTCCTGATAGGCCTCCATTTGCTCATCGTTCATCAGTTGTTCGGCCTTTGATTTGGATGTGTTATCGAGGATTTCCTGCGCACCACAGTTTTTGAGCTTCTGCAAAGCCTCCATCATATTGCGATTGGCTTCTGCGAGCTGCCTGCGGGTGAGTTCATGAGCGACAGCCTGTGCGCCGGGTTCTGTTTCCTGCCAGTAGTGATCGCTGTATCGGATAAAGTGTGTGGCCGGTGAGTAGCGCAGCTCGTTTGCAAAATACTTCGAGAGCACCTCAGCCTGTCCCACATCGGAAAAATCCTCCGGCTTATAGCTGTTCTTGTCGTTATAGACTTCCGGAGGGACATAACCGTCCTCACGGCTGATCTTGGAGTAAAAACGCTGGGCGCTGTGCCAGATGGTATTAAGCTCGCTGTTATCCAGAGGTGGCACGCAGGTCGCAGCCTTTTCCAAAAAACTCTGGTAGGCTTTTTCAGTATCGCCGTATTTCTTTATGACGATACCGGCAAAGCGGGACATGGTAGCATTACGGCTTCCTTCCGGGATCACGACGTCCTTTTCATGCCCGCCGGGAAGGTCTGCATCAAACTCGTCGTCGTTCAAAAATTCCGTGAGGTTCATGCGACCGGGATAGAGCTCCACATCCGGTTCTTGTGTTCCGAAGAAGAAGCGAGCAGCATCCAGTGCCTTCGTATCGAAATACGGGAATATGGAATTGACCAGCTTCTTCATATCGCTATAGAGGGATGCATCCGTCACCCGGTCGATGGGAAAGAGCACATGGAACTTTGGCCTTGCAGGTTTGCCGTTTTTCTCGCGCTGATTAAAACGGCTGTAATGGATGGCAAGGCTTACTCCCGGAAAAGCCTCCAGCACGTCTGCCGGTGTGATCCAATCTTTCGGATCTTCTGAATGGTCGTTATCACAGTCCACGGGCAGACAGTCGGCGGAGAGAAAGTTGTCGCTGTTGCGGTAGTGATTCTTGTACTCCGCACACACATAGTCGTGACCGACTGCAGCTCTCATACTGTCTGCGTCCATGACAACGGTCTTATGCGGGTAGGAGCAGTTTCCGGGATTGCCGATAAAATCAGCACTATACAGGGTAAACATCAGTCGTACACCTCCTCCGATTCTTCCTCCAGCACCTTCGTGATAAATTTCAGGGCGCGGATCATGGTTTCCAGTTCGCAGTCGCCGCCAAGGATAACTTCAAAACCGTTGCAGCCGAATCTGTCCATGAAAGGTGTGACATGGATATCTGTGCTGGATTCATCGGAAATGCGGAAATAGGTGCGTCCGCCGTGGCCGGTGTCGCCACCTTTGTAACCGGTTGTTCCGGCTTCGACCTGCAGGATATTGGCACTTACCGCATCGCGGGTGTAGGTAGTGATCTCAGTGCCATCAAAAAGCTCTCTGCGACTTTCTTTAATTTCATACATAGCGTTAAACCTCCTGACATTCTTCTGTGAAATAGCGCAAGTGGTAGCCTTTCCACTTGGCGCGTTTGATTTCTGCTTCCATACCGGATGAGATGCGGCTGCCGAATACCCAGATCTCAGCGCACTTGCTCATGAGGGCATTTCCGAAGAAAAGACCAAGCTCACGTTCTTCCGGATTGTCATCATCAAGGAACTGCGGAAATAGCAGGTGCGGTGCGATAGGGATATATCCCTTGTCCACGGCATAGCGGCTGTAGCGTCTGGCAGCAGCTACGTTTGTCTCCACATCTCCGGAAAACGGAGAGCAGATGTAGACGATAGGCCGGAAAGCACGAAGGGACTGCTTTTCATTTGCAGCAATCCGGGAGAGTGCTTCACCTGCAGTTGGGTCAGGATAGCCTTCGCTGTTGCGATAATCGTTGCTCACTCAAAAGTCCTCCTTTCCGGGCAGACTTAAAGGCGTCCACCTCCAATTTCCACTGGAGATGAACGCCTGATTTGAGCGGACGATTTTTAATCTTTTTTGTAGAAGGGCGTGGTGTAACCGTCTGCGTGGAGCTTCAGGCCTTTTGCCCACGGTGGAGTCCTGCCCATCTGTTCACAGAGAACGTCAAGTGACATGCGAGGGTCTGCTTCAATGACCAGTTCGTCGTGAATATGCATGACGATGGAGCAGCAGCGCAGCGTCTTCATGGCATAGCAGAGAATGTCGCGGGAGGTTGCCTGCACGATATTTTCCACGAATTTCGGCCCGTATGAATCGAGCCGTTCCCATTTTTTCGTGCTGCCGATGCCCTCATAGGTAATACACTCGCCTCCGAATTTATTCGTACCGACCTTTGGCTTTACATAGGCGAGGTTCCGTCCGGAGGGTAGCGTAATAAAGAGCATCCCGGAACGGCAGGAGAAAGTAAGCCCATAGCTGCTGGTTGTGTGTTTATACTTCACGGCCTCCATGACAGCGCTGTCGACATCCCACCAGAATTTTACGATGTTGGGATTTGTCTGACGCCACGCATCCACCAGCGGAGGAAGCTCATCTTCGGAAAGTCCCATCTCTATAGCGCCCATTGCCTTTAAGGCTCCGACCGAGCCGCCGTAGCCGAGCGCGAGTTCCGCAATTTTGCCCTTTTGACGCAGATGGCCGTTAATGCCATGCTTCTCAACCGGAACATGGAACATCTGACTGGCACTGGCGCAGTAGATGTCACCTCCGGTTTCAAAGACTTTTTGACGCCACGTCTCACCGGCATACCACGCGATGACTCTTGCTTCGATGGCGCTGAAGTCGGAAACATAAAACTGCGTACCGTCTTTCGGGATGAACGCTGTCCGAATCAGTTGAGAGAGGGTGTCCGGGACGTCTTCATATAAGAGTTTCACGGCATCAAAGTCGCCGGATTTTACAAGAGCGCGTGCGTCGGCCAGATCCGGGAGATGATTCTGCGGGAGGTTTTGTAATTGTATAAGCCTGCCTGCCCAGCGTCCGGTACGATTGGCTCCGTAAAAAGCGAACATGCCGCGAGCCCTGCCGTCATCACAGACCGCACGCTCCATCGTCTGATATTTCTTGACGGAGGATTTGGCAAGCTGCTGTCGAAGTTCCAGAACGGTCTGAAGTTCTGGCGGAGCAGTTTTGATAAGCTCTGCCACGACTTTCTTTCCAAGACTGTCAGTTTCGAGACCGTTGTCAGAGAGCCACTGTTTCATTTGCTGGACGGAGTTTGGGTTATCAAGTGCTGTCATATCTTTCATGGCAGCAGTCAGTTCTGACCGGGAGCGTGAGTCCATTTCGATGGCTTCCTTTACAAGATCCATGTCGAGCCGGACACCTCTGTCGTTGATTTCCTGATCGATGTGATATTCATCCCAGACCTCCTCCGGTACGGGGAATTTGGCAAGACGATCTTTAATGCCGATCTCGGTTTCCACATCACGGATGTTATATTTTTTGAAGGCCTCCCACTTGTCCCGCGCATGGAAAGGGTGGTTCCTCGTGCGACCGCCATTGGCCTTTGTCGGAGCACAGGGCACGGAGAAGTATTTGATCAGGTCTTTGCCTTCCGTGAGCTTCTGCTTTTCGAGGCCAAGGACGGCACCGACACCTTCCAGAGAAAGCGGAAGTCCCATTGTGGCCGCCCAGACCATAGAGCAGCGCCAGCTTTCTGAATTTAAAAATCGTGCGCATTCGGTCGAGAGAGGATGGTTATCACGGAAGGGATCAAGGCTTACTCCAAGATCACGGAGATACCGGGATAAGCACACCCGTTCAAAATTTGCATTGAAAGCCCATTTGATGACAGTATCATCAGTTAGGGCTTCTATGATTTCCTTCGGCAGGCGTTCTCCCTGTGCAAGGTCGATGACCGTCACCTCGGAGCCGTCGGCACTGTAGCCGAATAGCAGTATTTCAAAATCCGGCGACTCGGCATATTTATAAACGCCGCACTTGGGCAGATTCACGCTGCTGTAGGTTTCAATATCGATACTGAGTGTTTGCATAGATTTTCACCTCAATTCAAACAAGCGGCTTAAGATTGCTCCTAAGCCGCCTGCCGTTACTGGATTATTTCAGGGATTCCATACGCTTGATATGGTATTCGTCGTCCTGCGCGGCCTTTTTCTCCTCGCGCTTCTCACGCTTGAAGTCATTGATCACCGTCTGGATGGCGACCACTGCCCAAGACAGAACTACGATGCAGAAGCATCCGATCAGGATGTTGCAGAGAAGGGATGAAATCATAACTGTGCTTTCCATTGTTTTGCGCTCCTTTCCTTAGTTGAGAAAATCTTCATCGTCATCAGTAGCAAAATCGGACTCAGCGCTTGCCTTGCCGCCGAGAGGCTCACCGTCACGGATCTTCTGCAGGTTGTTGAGCCCGCAGGCGATTCCTTTGTTGCCGGAAGAGTTGAAAGCATAAAACGTGATGCTGGCTCTGCCGTACACGCCGCTGTACACTTCAGAGCGGGTGAGAATCGGATTCAGGTCTGCGTCCACAATGCCGGGTGCAGAGGTTGCATTGGCGTTGACGAAGTAAGCATTCTTGTAGGCCTCGTCGTCCGGACGTTCTGCATCACCATCGCGCAGAGGAGTTTTCAAAACAGAGAGCGCTGGAACGGACTTGCCGTTGCCCTTGAGCTTGGCCTCGCCCTCCTTGTAGGCAGCTTCGATAGCAGCCTGAATCTTGGCGATGGTCTTGGTGTCGGACTTCGGAATGATGAGGCTCACGCTGTACTTGGGAGTGCCGCCATTGATGGACTTCGGCTCCCAGACGTTTGCGTAGCTCCAGCGGGTGTCAACACCGGTGATAACCTTCATGGGATTGCTGATTTTTACATTTTTACTCATTGTCGTTTTCCTCCATAAAATCATTTTTGGCTGTATTCATGGCCGGGCGCTTGTCACTATCCGGCACAAGTGTGGGTTTGCCCTGTGGCTTTTCGATATAAGCCGTCAGGAGTTCATCAAAGCGGGACTTACCGAGGAGCTTCTGCATGGCGGTGACGCCGAGCAGCTTTTTCTCATACGGGTCAAAGCCTGCTTTCTCGACCGCGTCAATGACGGCGGCCTCATTGCTGTATCTACGGTTGCTGCGTCCTTCGACGATCTTGAAACCTGTCCATTCCTTACCGGAGAGAGCCTGCTGCAGAGCGTATTCCTTAATATCGGAAGCCCAGCTAACCAGTTCATCTACCTTGCCGAGAATGACCTCGATCTCGGTATCTGTAAGCAGTGGCGGGAGCTTGAAATCATGCTGCGCGAGCTTCAGATTTGCTTCGGCTCTGGCGCGGCACTCGTTCTTAGCCTTACAGAAGCCGCACCATTCACCGCACAGGAAGTTCCCGTCACCGGCAAATGCCAGATCTGCGGTGGGCTTTAGGACTTCATCCGCCCAGCGGTACAAGTCGTCCTTGCTGATTTCGTAGGTGCTGACATTTTGCCGTCTCGGCTGGTAGATGGTCATGGAAACCTGATCGATGTCGTAGATGCCATCGAAAAGCTCCAAAGCGCCGAGCGCGTAACACTGCATCTGCGGGTTTTCATCTGCTGAGACCAGAACGCCGAGACCGTGGTTGTAATCGATGATCCTGAGTGTGCCGTCTGCAATGATGATGCAGTCGGCTGTTCCGAAGCCCTGTTCTACCCAGCGGGAGAAGTCCACACGCTGCTCGATCAGGACGACCGGGTCGCTGCATGTTTCCTTGGCGGCTTCGACTTGCTCCAGAACGTATTCGGCATAGCCGCTGGCGCAGTTCTCCATCTCTTCGGAATACCATTTGAGGCTTTTGGTCGGGTCTTCTGCGGGAAGTCCAAGAGCGGACTTGATCTTGAATTCGCCAAGCGCATGGGCGTCGGTACCTTCCGCAGCGTAGTCGCTTCCTTTATCCTCATAGGTTTCGCAGAGCCTTGCTGATGGCGGGCAGTGCAGCCACCTATCGGATGAAGATGCGGAGAGGATCGCGTGTGCTTTAGCTGCCATTGCCGATTACCTCCGCGTCCTTCAACAGGGCTTCATAATTTGCCGGGTCTACGGCTGAGAGCTTTGCGGCACCGTACTTCTGGAGCAGGGTGCGAACCTCTGCGGTATGACCGGCACGGGACTTCTCGGCAAGGACGGCTCTTACATCCTCCAGCTTGATCTCTGGCTTGGGTTCCTCCTTCTTAGCAGCACTTTTAAAATGTTGCTGCTTAGAATTGTCGTCTCCAGAAAACTGCTGGTAGAGCCAGTCGGCTGCGGCATTAATAGAAGCAGCAGCGGTGCGGAGCTCTTCGATGGTTTGTGCCATTTCTGCCATCTTTGACATTTTCTTTTCCTCCTTCCTCGGATTGGCTTGCGGCAAGTACCCGGAGGTTCCTTGCCAGTCTGGCGGATACGTGACTGATGGAATTCAGGAGTTTGATCTCCTCGTTCACGTTGCCGCCGGTGTCTGCATAATTGCGGTACATCATGTTCACCTCGCTTTCTGAAGGCTGTGTTCTCTTGCCTTCATCTTCCACTGGAGATGAACTGCCGATTTGAGCGGAGGATTTTATAAAAAAATTCCGACCATCATCCCAAGGTGGGACAATGGCCGGAAATGGTGTGGTTCGTGGTTTTGGTATTACTTGTCGCCGGTAATCCTGCGCAGGTCAGTGCGATACTTCTTCATCTGATCCGCGAAGGTCTTCTGCGGGCGACCGAGCTCTCTGGCGATTGCCCGATCGAAGATGCCCTCCGGATGATCCTTCCAAAGCTGAATGATGGTATCGGCCTCCGGATCAAGCTCACGCAGTCTGGCAAAGAGCTGCTCTAAGAGCATGCGGTCGGCGATAACCTCGTCCATCGGCTTACTGCGGTCGGGAATATAGTCACCGAGGGTGCCGTTGCCATCAGGGAGAGGCTGATCCAGAGAAGTGACGTCACCTGCCGCGTGATATTCGCAGCCGATACAGTCGCCGTCGCATTTCCAGATGAAGCGGTAGGGACACATGCACCTGCCGTGATTCTGCTCCTTGTGGCGGATGCGGTCAGCTTCCTTATAGAAGGCGTCGTGCTGCGCCTTGGTGACCGGTACCTTTTCGCCGGTGCTGCGAACGTAGATGAAATAGGTCTTTTCTTCTGTTGTCATAAGATTTCCTCCTGTGATTTGCTTTTTAGTGAGCAATCACAGTGGGGAAATTCATGGCCTGTTCATTGGAAATACATCTGGATATCTTGAATTTCACATGTATTTCTGATATAATAGGAATTGATGGGAATAAATCGGAAACACCACGAACCACTGTACCCGTATATCCAGCCTCTTCCCGGACGCCATATTGCCCTTGTGACTACTCACAAGAGCTATCCAATCGTTCGGTAGGTCGGCTACTATAGTTCGTAAGGTTCTTAGGGTTCGACTTTGAAAATTGGAGAGAAAATCAATGACAAAAGGTGACAATCCACGGTTATGTGGCGGCACCTTCTTTGTGCTTGTGTTGCAGGCGCTAAAACAACGCGTTAAGGCAAGACAGCACTATAAAGGCGAGAGGGATGGCCTCTCTGATCCGGAAGTTCTGATTGGGCTGATTAAGGTAATCAATCCCGACTATCAAGAACCGAAGGAAGGTGCGCTGAAAGGAAAAACAAACGACTTCAAATCCTGCAAGACCTCGACCGGTCAGTATTTGCCATTTGGCGAGACACTGGAGATCGAGGCGTTTGATGAGCGCATCCGGAATGAGTATCAGGATGCACTGGGTGCGATGACGGAGTTCGTTGCGCTGTTCCTTGAAATCGGAACAAAGGTAAAGAAAGACGAAAGACTCGTGAAGGCGCTGATCGACCTGATTGAGCAGGACGACAGCATCAAGCCGGATGAGGGATTTTATATTGAAGAAACCGGTCAGAAAATAAAAAAGACCGCACTTGGCGGACTCGACGATGTCTGTCTCCCTGCATTCCTGCTGGGTGTATGGCACTATGTGGTTGTTTATAGAAAGGACAACAGTGTAGGCCGTGATACCTATGACATGTGGTGCCCGAAAAATGGCAGAGCACCAAGAACATATTCTGGTGGCATGGGTAAGAGTATCACAAAGACAATAAATGTTCGTATGCCGGGAACAGCTCTATCCGAGGATGATGAGATATTCGACTTCGGAGACGAGGATGCAGAACAGCCATCAGATAAAGCAGAGGCAGATTATGATTTCGACTTTGGAGATGAGGATGCAAAAACTGGCACGCCTCCTCCCATTCAGCAGATCATAAATAATCCGCTGTTTATTTCGCAGACCGGAGACAACAGTAATGTCATCACGAATTACGGAACGATGAATTTGACACTGGGTAAGCACGGAGGTGGCTCTAATGAGTAATGAAATAAGAGTAATATCCGCTGCGAATCTTCCGGCAAACGGGAAGCCGCAATATTCCCAGAGTGGAAACGATGCTGTGATGATCCCGAACTACGGCACCATCAATATGCAGATTACGCAGCAGACTGTGTCAATGCCGTATTTCGGAGGAAATATCTATCTCCCGCCAAAGGTGGATCGGGAGTATTACAACATTTTCGTGCTTGCTGGTGAGGAATTCGACAGGCCATACATTAAGATTCCGCGTGACCGAGCCTTGAATCAATGCATGACACAGGAAACTATAGATAAGTTTGCTCCGATGACTGAGGAGAATCGCGATCAAATTAAAACCATGCCATCGCTATTTATGGCTGAGAACAATCAGTATGGCAAAGCAGATGAGAGCCAGAATGTGATCTACGGGTTTGTGCCCGATATAAAGGTCTACGACAATTACGTGAAAGTCTACTATTGCGGATACAAACTCGATGTTCCGCAGTGGAGACTGAACGAGTTGTTAGAGGAGCTTCAACTTGTAGGCAATGATAAATTCAACGAACTGAACCGGACTCACTGGTCAATCAAGCGCTGCGACCTGATTCAGGAGCTGCTTGAAGGCGGAGTCCAAATTCCCGTATTTACCATTGGGGACTCACATTGATGGAGGAGAGTACATGAGCAACGAAAACGAGAATATTACATCTGAAACAATACAAGAAGCAACACCAGAAAAATGGGTAAACCTTGAGGATATAGCTGAACACCTCAGCGTTAGTACGGATACCGTCAGGAATTGGATAAAAGACGGAAAACTGCCATTCTACAGAGCTGGGAAACGTTATAAGTTCAAAATATCCGAAGTGGATGAATGGTTACGTGGTGGAAAAATCACGGATTAAATGTCGCACGCAAAAATGTGGCAGAAGGGAGAATGCCTATGCAGGACAAGATGAAGTCCCTCATAACAAATATAAAATTGGACGCTGCCACTTTTCACGGTGAGACGGTAGACCCTACATATATCAATTTCTTTTTTGGAAAGAACGGTGCGGGTAAGAGCACAGTTGCTTATGCCTTTGAGCACCCGGAGTGCCTTGAATGGCAGAATGGTGTAAATCCTGCCGACTACACGATTCTTATTTATAATCAAGAGTTTATTGACCGTAATCTGGCTAACTATGGCGACCTCAAGGGTGTGTTCACGCTCAGCGAAGAAAATGCCGAAACAAGGAAACAGATCGACGATAAGACCGAGGAAAGAAAAGGTGTCGTTGCTGACGGTAAACAGGCTGCTGAGGATCGTGATAAGAAGAGCAGTGAGCTCAAGCCGTTACGCGATACGTTTGAAACCACTTGTTGGGATGAAACCGAGGATATCAGAAAGAGCTTCGATCAGACGCAGGGTGGTAAGAAAAAGAAGCTCCAGTTTGCAGACGAGGTTTTATCCGGGAAGCATTCAGCTGTCGAACACAAAAAGGAAGATATCCAGAAACTATACGATATCGCCTATGATCCAAAGGCACGGAGGTACCCATTGTTCAAAATCTCTGGCGAGTTGGAAGGTGAATATGATCTTTCCGGTGCAAGCTATCTTGGCGAAGAAGTGACGAGCAGGAGTGAGACACAGTTTGCTCAGTTCATGAAAGCGCTCAATGCGACCGAATGGGTGAAGCAAGGTCATGCTGATTATGTGGTCGGTCACGAAGAAGGTAAATGCCCGTTCTGTCAGAGAAAGTTACCGGATACCTTCGAGGAAGACATCGCAGAGGCTTTACTTGAGCTACTAAAGAATAACCTAAACGACGTTTTCCCGAAGGCAAAGACTGCAGAATATGAGAAGCTGGTGGCACAGCTTGAGACAGTCATTACAGAGAATGAGCAGCTGATAGCAAAGAAACGGACTACACCGGGTGAGGCCGTGGCGCTCAAAGATACAGATACCATTCTCTCTGATATTGATACAGTCGTAGCGGGTATCAATGAACTGATTCAGGAGAATAACGACATCGTAGCTACCAAGCCGGACAAGCAGCTTGAATGCTTCAATATGGTATGGGAGAAAATCGCATTTATCCTGAAGGATAAAGTGGCGGCCTATACAAAGAGCAAGAGCGATATTGAGGCTGAGGCTAAGAGACTGGACGGAGAGGTCAAAAAGCTGCAGGAGAAATATAAAGCTCTGTCGGCTGAAATTAATAAACTCAATGCCAGCGTGATCAACACGGCGACTACGGTGGAAAGCATCAATGCCCATCTGAAGGATTCTGGATTTGAAGGATTCCGGCTCCGCGAAAAGGAAGGCGTCAAAGGTACTTACGAGGTCATCAGGGAGGATGGCAAGGTTGCGGAAAAGCTCAGCGAGGGTGAGCGTAACTTCATTGCTTTCCTGTACTTCTACCACTTGGTGCGCGGCAGCCAGACCGAGACGGACTCCGGCAAGGATAAGATCGTGGTCATAGATGATCCTGTTTCCAGTATGGACTCCAGTGCGCTCTTTATCGTCAGTGCACTGGTGCGTGAAATGTTGGGCGTATGCAGCAATAACGTCCGACTGGAAGACCACGAATATAAAGGAAAGTATATTCAGCAGATATTTATCCTGACGCACAATGCCTTCTTCCACAGAGAGATCACATACAATCGGGTTAGCCATTACCGGTACGTGTCGTTCTTTAAGGTAAACAAGAAGAACAACATCTCGACTGTGGAGAAATGTGTAATCGAGGCCACAAAAGTCTCTGAGAAGGATAGGAACTTCAATCCGGTTCAGAATTCTTATGCGGCACTCTGGCGAGAATATGAAAAGCTGGATGCACCGATTCCGCTCATGAACGTGATCCGGAGAATCCTTGAATACTACTTTTTACAATTGTGTGGCTTTGAAAGCACTGTTCTTAGCACTACAGTGCTTGAAGCGATAAAGAAGCAGATCATGGATGAAGCTGCCGGTGGCGTTCCAGATTATACAAAATACCATCTGGCACAAGCTATGCTGTCTTACATCAATAGGTCGGATGCTTTCAACGATGGACTCCACTTTGTAGATGAGAGCATCGATTGTGACCAGTACAGAAGCGTTTTTTATTCCATCTTCGAGGTGATGAATCAGGGACAGCACTTTAAGCACATGATGGAGGAATTGGAATAAGTCCTGATTATTGTACCGATGGCTTGGTAGAATAATGAAAAAAAGAAAAGTGAGGTAAACACAATGGCTGAAAAGAATACTGCCAATATCGGCTTTGAAAAACAAATCTGGGATGCGGCCTGCGTTTTGTGGGGACATATTCCGGCATCCGAATATAGAAACGTAATAATTGGGCTGATTTTCCTGAAGTATATCTCTACGGCATTTGACAAGAAGTATCAACAGCTTGTAGCCGAAGGAGATGGCTTCGAGAATGATCCGGATGCATATCTTGAGGATAACGTATTCTTCGTGCCGGAGGATGCTCGTTGGGATAAGATTGCGGCAGCAGCACATAAGCCGGAAATCGGAACGGTTATTGATGATGCTATGCGTGCAATCGAAGCCGACAACAAGAAACTCAAGAACGTGCTTCCAAAGAATTATGCCAGTCCAGATCTGGACAAGAGAGTCCTCGGAGATGTCGTTGACCTCTTTACCAACATGGATATGGGAGAGACCGAAGGTAACCGAGACGTTCTCGGTAGAACTTACGAATACTGTATCGCTCAGTTTGCCGAAAAGGAAGGCAAAGGCGGTGGTGAATTCTATACGCCGTCAAGCATCGTAAACACACTGGTTTCAATCCTGAAACCATATTCAAACTGCCGCGTATATGATTGCTGCTGTGGCAGTGGCGGTATGTTTGTACAAAGTGCGAAGTTTATTCAAGCACATTCCGGCAATCGTGGCTCGATTTCAATTTATGGTCAAGAGGCCAATCCGGACACTTGGAAGATGGCCATCATGAATCTTACGATTCGTGGCCTTGATGCAGACCTTGGTGCTTATCATGCCGATACATTTACGAATAATCGCTTTATGGGATACACCAAAGACGAAGATGGACACCTCATCATAGAGCCTGCCGAGGCAGAAATCGTCAAACGAATTTACCGTGAATACCTACAGGGCGCAAGCCTAAAGCAAATCGGAGATGGCTTGATGGATGATGGAATTTTAACAGCCGCCGGAAAGGCAAAGTGGCGTCCTGAATCGGTCAAGAAAATCCTGAAAAACGAAAAATATATTGGTGATGCCCTTTTACAGAAGACATATACCGTGGACGTTCTTACCAAAAAGAGAGTGAAGAATAACGGCTTGGTTCCGCAGTATTATGTAGAAAACAGCCACGAAGCCATTATCCCCCGCGACCTTTATATGCAGGTGCAGGAAGAGATGGTCAGACGAGCCAATCTGCACAGTGGGAAGAATCGAAAAAAGCGTGTTTACAGTAGCAAATACGCATTATCCAGTATCGTGTACTGTCCTAAATGTGGCGACATTTACCGTAGAGTTGTCTGGAACAATCACGGTAAGCAGTCTGTTGTATGGCGTTGCTGCACCAGGATGGAACACGGTCCGGGAACTTGCAATGCCGATGCTATCCACGAATCAGAATTGCAGAACCTTGTGGTAAGAGCCATCAACATGGCACTCTGCAAAAAGGATACCATGAGCGAAAACTTGCAGAAAAATGTCGAGGCGGTGCTTACCGGAGCAGACGGCATTCCGCTTGACGAAATTGACAGCCGTTTGGAACAGCTACAAAAGGAACTCCTAAAGGTAGCCAACGCCAAAGGAAACTACGATAGCATCGCAGATGAGATATACAGCCTTCGTGAGGCAAAGCAGAATGCCCAGGTGGCGGGTGCAGAGCGTGAGGGTATGAAAAAGCGAATCAGCGAAATGCAACAGTTCCTTGCCGAACAGCAGCAGGACATTACGGAATACGATGAGCAGTTGGTTCGCAGACTGATTGAGAAAATCACGGTCTATGATGAGAGGGTTACTGTGGAGTTCAAATCCGGCACAAGCGTGGACGTAAGAAGATAAAGAAATATTCCCTACAGTTAGCACCTTGCAGAAATGCAGGGTGTTTTCTGTCTAAAGGAGTTGTGTAAATTTGTCCGTGAGTATTGACAAATTTACTAATCTGTATTATAATATATAATGTTAAAGTGTAAATGGACGGAGGTTATTCGATGAGAAAAAGTATATCTTTTAATGTAGACGCAGATGTGTTTGATAAATTTAACATGGCGCTTAATCTTTCCGGTGAAACATCTGACGAGGCTGCAGATTCGTGCCTTCGTTGGTATATTGCCCAGGCTTTCGGAAATGTATCGAAAGAATATACACCGAGGGCAACAAGGGTATCTGATAGTGCAGATAAAGATTTTTACGGTAAGGCAATTCAACGCATACCAATGTGGGCGTTAAAGCCAAGCCAATATAATCATAAGATAATCAAAGCCTACTTTATGGCAGAACATATCGCAGGAGAAGCAACCCTGTTGATGATGGAGCGTTTGTGCAGTGATAAAGAACGCCCGGATTTGTATGTTCCTACTTTTAAAAATAACTATTCACAGATGAAACTGGACGGTCCTAAATCTCATGGTAAGGTTTTTGAGGATGACGGTGACCGAGTTTGGATCTGGGATGAAGTAGAAGAAACCCTTATGAAATATAAGAACAGTTTTTATGTAGAGGAGGCATAACGATGAGCGTTTTAATTGATAACAGCATTACGATTTATGAGGCTCTTGAGCATATCAAAGACGGAAAATATGTTATGCCAGCATTCCAAAGACAGTATGTATGGAGTATGGAACAGATTGAAAAACTGTGGGACTCCATTGAATTTAAATCTGGTGTAGAAATTGATATAGAAAAATAAAACGAATTTGACCGCCGATTGAGGAGAAATACTTCTTGATGGGCGGTTCTTTTCTATTTATACTTGGGGATAATCTAATAAGTGAACTCGTTTCAGCAAGCTGAAACATCGGGGAATCAGATGGAGAGTCTACTCCACCTGATTAAAACCCACCTACGCTGCGCTTAGAGGTGGCGGTCTTGACCGTAAAGCTAAAAGATAAACACACTTGAACAATTACTTATATGTTTTTATTGACAAACGGAGAATTGAGGTTTTATAATATATATGAAAGCTTATTC
>ENA-UEYL01000335-UEYL01000335.1-human-gut-metagenome-genome-assembly--contig:-NODE-335-length-50205-cov-3.570260_pt1 | contig 50205 bp, 39 predicted proteins | sample MGYA00242941_ERZ507946 | MGnify/ENA primary metagenome ERZ507946 (study PRJEB26167, sample SAMN06115482) | human gut metagenome | host: Homo sapiens | place: China:Guizhou | collected 2015-03-11...
TGGCCCGCCTGCGCACGATGGACGAGGCGGACTGGGCCGCCCTCCCCGACGGCGGGGCGGCGGAGGGCCTGCCCGCCCGGCTGGCGTGTTCCGCCCGGGCGGCGGACAGCCTGGAGGACTTTTATGCCCGGGCCAAGACCAAGCGCTACCCCCACGCCCGGCTGCGGCGGCTGGCCCTGGCCGCCTTCCTGGGGCTGCGGGCGGCGGAGCGGCCCCCGGCGGCGCCCTATGTACGGGTGCTGGGCCTCAGCGGCCGGGGGCGGGAGCTGCTGCGCCGCATGAAAGAGACCTGTGCCCTTCCGGTGGTGGTCAAGCCCGCCCAGGCCAGGGCTCTGGATGGGGCCGCCCGCGCCCTCTTTGAAGCGGAGGCCCGCCGCACAGATCTGTTCGGCCTGTGCTTCCCCACAGCCCGGCCCTGCGGGCTGGAGTGGACTCGCAGCCCGGTGGTGAAGGAGCGTCAGGGCTGACGACGGCTCCGGCGCTGAAGTAGGAAGATCAAGAGGGCCGGAAGTGCCAGGAGAGTCAGAGGCAGAATGAGAAGGAAAAACGCGAAGGTGAACTGATAGGAGGTCAGCACGGCGTGAAGCCGGTCGGCCAGGGTGATGGAGAGGCGTGGATAGAGGGTGAAGGTAAGCTCCCCGTCGGGCAGACTGTCGAAGTGGGCGGTGTAGCACCGCTCTTCCGCCTCACGAAGGGGGAGGGAGGAGCGGACGATGTAAGGTACAGGCTCCGGGGTGCGAATTATGATGTCCAGAGAGCCAAACTCCGCCCAGTGCCTGGCGGGGGAGAGCAGGTAGGTGAATTCCTGCGTCCAGTAAGTGGTGCCCTCCCGAAGACCGTAGCTGCTGCTGAGATAGGCTACTGCCACCTCACGGGTTCCCCAGGCGGGAAACTCCACCGTATAGGTCAGGGCAAAGCGGTCAACAGCCGCGTCCTCTGTCTCTACCTCTTGGATGGTGAAGGGGAGACTCTGGCCGTCGGCAGTGATGGAGGACACGGCACTGTCCACATCCACCAGAGAGTCCATATGTCCCCGGTGCTCTTCCAGGTAAAAGCTCATCTGGACGGAAAGGGGATTTTCTGTGGGATTCTCCATCTGATAGACGGCTTCCACCTGGGCGGTCAGGCCATTTGAGTCTCCCGCTCCGCTGACATCAAAGGTGAGCTGCTCGGCGGTGACAGTGACAGGGCAGCCCTCGTCCACCGTCAGGGCGGAACCGCCCGAACCGCCCAGACGGGTAGGAGCCGAGTTGGCGGAGGCCGGTGTGAGCAGCACCACCAGCAGGGCCAGGGTGCAGGCTATGAGCCGATTCATATGAGACCTCCTTTTTTAATAACAAATAGTATCTATTCAATTAATTATAACAGAATATGGGGTGGGAAACCACCGCAGCCCGGTTACAAAAACGCGGCGGACGGCCTGAAGGCCGCCCGCCGCGCTGCTTTTTTATTGTATGTGAACGTGGTTGTGGATGTGCTCGGAACAGTAGCAGTAATAGCCGTTGCACTTGGAGCAGTAACGGAATTCCTCGTTGGGGTAGTCGGTGTCGGTCTTGCCGCAGACGGCGCACTTGTGGATATAACCCTTCTGCTGCTGGGCCTGCTTGGTGGCCTTCTTGAAGTTGACGGTCTGGCGGGAGGTCTGGTATTTGACCCGGCCGAAGAGCTGGAGGAAATTGTCCCAGAAGAAGATAAAGTAGTTCAGAATGGCAACCAGGGGGATGATGACGCCGGGGAGGGCGGCCAGGCCGGAGGTAAAGACGCCGAAGAGGCTGCTGAGGACGCTCCAGCCGAACAGGGCGGCGTCGATCCACGCCAGCCACTTGATCTTAATGGGGATGATGAAGAAAAGAAGCACCTGCATGTTTGGATACAGGGTGGCGAAGGCAAAGAACAGGGAGAGGTTCACGTAGGTCATGCTGGCGGTGGTGAGAAGCGGGAGCAGATGGGAGGGATAGAGAGGGGCGGTGACTGCGTAGAGCAGGAAACCGACCACCACGTTGAGCAGGACACCCAGGCCATAGAACACATTGAACTTAGCGGTACCCCACTCCCGCTCCAGCACTGAGCCGATCATATAGTAAAAGTAAAGAGAGACGGCCAGGAAGAAGAGGTTGCTGTCCAGCGGGACAAAGACAAAGGTGATGATGCGCCAGATCTGTCCGTGCAGAATGTAGTACGGCGAGAAGGCGAGCAGGGCGGACAGGGACACGCCGTAGCTGAACTGATCCATCAGCCAGACAAGCACATTGCCGACCACAATGACCAACATCAGGTTGGGTATGCCGAACCGGGGGTGCTTGTAGCAGAACCGATCCAGCCAGCGTTGAATTGCACTCAAGTAAAGTTACCTCCCGTTGGGCGGAATGCCCGCCCCGTTGTGACGTACAAAGTAGTGTACCAGACGGCCGGGAAAAATTCCCGAATAAATTGTAAACATTTCGCCGCCGTTATTTCAGCAGCTTGCGGATTTTTTCCTTCATGGCCGGGGTGAGCGCCTTGGCCGCCGCCCGGTAGGGCAGGGAGGGGAGGGCCAGAAAGCGCTTTTCCACCTCGGCGAAGGGCAGGGCCGCGAAGGCGGCAAAGAAGGCGGCCCGGCGGGGGTTGGCCTTTAGGGGGGAGGCCAGCCGGGGGTTGCCCGCCACCGCCTCGGCCAGGGGGCGCTCCACCTGGCCGAACCGGGGGGAGAGGGCATCGAACACAGCCTGCCCCCGGGCGGAGTTCACCAGCACCATGGAGACCCCCTTGTCCCGCTCCACCGGCAGGGCCAGCTTCTCGTCCAGGCCCCAGTAGTCGGCCAGGGTGAAGTCGGCGGGGCGGCTGGTGGAGGTGTACCGGCACCGGGCGCAGGCGGGGCGCAGGAAGAGCTGCATCCCGAAGCCCCGGCCATAGCCGGTGCGGTTGAAGTCCTCGGTATAGACGCTCCCATCGGCAAACTGAACGGTAAACCAGGGGTGGGCCCAGCCATGGGACTTGTCCTTGAAGCGCACCGACACCGCCCTGGAGCCACGGGCGGCCTCCAGGCCGTCCAGGTAAGCCCGGAATACCGCCGGGGAGGGCACCCCGTGGCACACCAGATCACAGGTGAGCAGGTTGGGGTAGTCCTTCCCCAAGTAGCGTTTGAGCCCGTCCACCTGGCAGGGCACGCCGGAGAAGAGCACCGCCGTCCCCTCCTCCAGCAGCGCCTTGACCTGGGAAAAGCTGCCGCCCAGATCGCTCTGGACGTACTTGGAGCCCCGCATGGGGGCCAGCTCCTCCACCGTGCGGGCGCACACGTGGCGGGCGGTCATGCCCTCGTCCAGCGCCGCGCCGAACACCGCGCCCCCTTGCTCCAGCACATGGCGGGCCAGCAGGGAGAAGAAGCCGCCCGAGGAGCTGGCTGTCCGCTCGGCCTCGTCGCGGTTCCAGACCGCGTGGGCCGCCGCCGGGGCGGGGCCGGGCACCGGGGGGTGGAGGATGGGGCAGGTCTGCTCGCACCTGTGGCACAGGATACACCGCTCCCCAATGACAGGCCGCAGGAAGCCTTCATGGTCGGGCTCCATGGCAATGGCGTTCACCGGGCAAACCGACGCACAGGCGGTGCAGCCGGTGCAGTCCTCCGCCCTGCACAGCACCGGACGGGGGGCGGCCTGGGGCTCCGGCTCCTCCGCGGGCAGGGGGGCGCCCTCGATGGCGGCCCCCAGATAGGACAGGGAGTCGGCCCGGGCGGCCGCCAGCTTCTCGTACACCGCGCCGTAGTCTATGGGGGCGTCCACCGGGGCGGTGGTGTCCAGGCCCAGGATGCGGTCGGCACAGCCCAGCCGGGAGAGCAGGCTGTAGATGCGGGAGAAGGTGGGCTCCGCCCGCTCCCTGGGGGACATGGAGGTGAAGAAGTCCTTCTGGAACTGGAGGGAGAAGGCCGCCCCGTGGAAGGAGTTGGTCACCACGGCGGAGGCGTGCCGGAACAGGCCCAAAAACTCCCGGGGGCCGGCGTCAAAGACCAGCTCGGCCGCCCCGTCGATCTTCCGCCGCGCCCCCGCGAGCTGCACGATGGGCCAGCCGGTGCGCGCCGACAGGGCCAAAGCGTAGGGGGCCGCCTCGCCGGGGTCGGAGACAAAGTAGCACAGGATATAGGGCCCCTGCCGTTTGGGGGCCGCAGCCAGCTCTCCCCAGTCCTCGCCGGTGAGGAGGAGGGTGGGGTCCAGCACCACCCGGGCGTCCCGCCCGGCAGCCTCCCGCAGCAGAACCTGCCCCCGCTTTTCCCGCACGGACAGGGCGGAGAAGGGAGTAAGAAAACGGCGCAGCTCCTCCGCCTTGTCCTCAGGCAGCTCGGGCACGCCCAGGCTGGGGGCGTAGGCGATGCGGCGGCCCTCCCGGACGAAGCCCAGCAGGAAGGAGGGGTCAAACTGCTTGTCCTGGAAGATATAGGGGTTCCAGATCTGGTCGCTGCCCGCCACATACACGTCGTAGGCGGGCGGGTCGGCCCGGAGCTGCTCGAAGGCGGTGTACCGCTGGGGGGAGAGGGACATCTCCTCGGCCACAAAGGCCTCGAAGCGCCGGAAGCGGCGCTGGAACGCCCCGTAGTGGAGGGCGGTGTGGGCATCGGAGGCCATGCCGCGCACGCCGCCGCTCTTTTTGAAAAGCTGGTTGGTGCGGGTGGTGTGGGGCAGGCGGTAGTCGATGATCTCGCAGTCGTGCCCCAGGGACTGGATGGCCCGCATGGTGGCAAGTGCCTGGAGCTGTGCCCCGTAGTGGTGGGCGAAATGAAAGGTGATGAGTCCGGTGCGCATGGCGCTCACTCCTAGAAAATCTGAGATGAAATCAGTTCAGTATATCCCGGAACTGCGGGGCTTGTCAACGCCGGCTGTTAGACACTCTTGCCATTGTGTCTGAAATTCCAACAGGAACCGCAGTTTTGTCTATGGCGTTGCGGCGATGGATGCATTATGATACAATTATAAAAATCGTCCGTGGGAAAGGAGCGTGCAGATTCATGAGCTTGCCGGCCAGACTCAGGGCCTTCGGCATCTCCAAGGCCCTGGACTACCTGGAGCGGGACCCGGACGCCAACCTTCCCAAGCTGATGGACTGGTTGGATAAATACACGGGGGAGCGGCTGGCCTCACCCTACCGGGAGCTGTTTCACAGGGCCATGAGTGACCCCGGCAACAACTGGCACCGCCTCATCAAGAGCATGTATACCGATATCGACAGCCGGGTACTGAAAAAGATTTTTGAGAACTTTGTGATTCACGCCGGGCTGATGGACTGGCCCAGCCGCAACGCGGCGGGGGAACTGGGAAACGGCCGCGCCCCCTGGGCGGTGATCATCGACCCCTCCTTTCCCTGCGAGATGGGCTGCCGCGGCTGCGGCGCGTCCATCTACGGCGTGCGGCCCTATATGGAGTTCGACAGCCTGGACGAGGAGATTGAGGCCCGGAAGGGGCGGGGCTGTCATCTCTTTATCTTCAGCGGTGGCAACCCTCTGGCCCGGGAGCAGGAGACCATTGCCCTGTGCAACAAGCACACCGACTGCGTGTTCGCCGCTTTCACGCCGCCCCGGTTCATCACCGGCGAGCTGTGCGCGGATCTGTTGCGGGTGCGCAACCTGTTCCCCGCCATTCAGGTGGACGAGGACGGCGCCGACGCCACACGGGCCACGGCCCTGCTGCGGCGGTACAAGCTGCCCTTCGGCGTGGCCTGCCGCTGCACAGCGGAGAACGCAGAGCGGGTGGCCACCGAACTCTATTATGACCGGGTCATTGCCACCGGAGCCAAATTCTGCTGGTTTTTTACCTGCCCGGCCTACGGACCGGAGCAGCCGGCCAGCCTGGAGCAGCTGGAGGCCATTCACCGGCGTGTGCAGGAGTTCCGCAGGAGCAAGCCCCTTCTGACATTGGATTTCTGGGACGGACCCAGCCCCTCGGCGGCCGCCCCGCAAGGAGGAACAGCATGAGTATTGTAAAGGATCAGAACCTGGCCCCGGCCGGCCGCCGGAAGATCAACTGGGTGCGGGACTTCATGCCCGCCCTGGGCGGCATTGAGGCCCGCTTCGAGCAGGAGCAGCCCTTCGCCGGCCTGCGGGTGGCGGTGTCCGTCCACCTGGAGGCCAAGACCGCCAACCTGGGCTATGTGCTCGCCAAGGGCGGGGCGGAGGTGCGCCTCACCGGCTCCAACCCCCTGTCCACCCAGGACGACGTGGCCGCCGGACTGGCCGACATGGGCGTGGAGACTTTCGGCATCCACGGCGCCATGGGGGAGGAGTATGAGAACCTCCTCATCGAGACCCTCAAGTTCAAGCCCCATCTGGTGGTGGATGACGGCGGCGATTTGATCCACCTGCTGGGCGGCAAGTGCGCCGACCTGGGCGAGCACCTCATCGGCGGCTGCGAGGAGACCACCACCGGCATCCTGCGCCTTAAGGCCCGGGAGCGGGAGGGCATTCTGCCCTGCCCCATGATGGCCGTCAACGACGCCAAGGCCAAGCACTACTATGACAACAAGTACGGCACCGGCCAGTCTGTTTGGGACGCCATCATGCACACCGCCAACCTGGTGGTGGCGGGCAAGACCGTGGTGGTGGCCGGGTACGGCTGGTGCGGCAAGGGGGTGGCCATGCGGGCCGCCGGCATGGGGGCCAGCGTCATCGTCACCGAGGTGGACCCCTTCAAGGCCCTGGACGCCACCATGAACGGCTTCCGGGTCATGCCCATGGACGAGGCCGCCAGGTACGGCGACATCTTCGTCACGGTCACCGGCTGCAAGGACGTCATCACCCCGAAGCACTTCGCAGTGATGAAGCACAACGCCATCCTCACCAACGCCGGCCACTTCGACTGCGAGGTGGACGTGGCGGGCCTGGCGGCCATGGCGGTCAAACGGGAGGTGCGCCGGGACAACATCGAGGGCTTCACCCTGCCCGGCGGTCGGGTGCTCAACGTCATCGGCGAGGGGCGGCTGGTCAACCTGGCCGCCGGCAACGGCCACCCCGCCGAGATTATGGACATGTCCTTCTCCGTCCAGGCTCTGGCCCTGGAGTGGTTGGTCAAGCACCGGGACGGCCTGGAGAAGAAGGTCTATCAGGTGCCCGCCGAGATCGACGACGCCATCGGCCGGGTCAAACTGGCCGCCATGGGCCTGTCCATCGACGCCCTCACCCCCGAGCAGGAGGAGTACCTCAACGGCTGGAAGGCGTGACGGCGTCCCCCTGCGTAAATCCGGCGGCTTGCACAACGGCGCCCCCGCCGGCGCTATACAAAGCCCCTGTTTTGTCTATTGCATATCGGGAAAAAAGTCGATAGAATAGCTACAGTCAATTGAATAGCCTTATCGAGAGTGGTGGAGGGAACGGCCCGATGAAACCCGGCAACCTGCAATGCAAGGTGCCAAATCCGGCGAGGAAATCGAAAGATGAGGATGGATGAGCACCACGCGCTCCGCCATCCGGCGGGGCGCGTTTTTCGTGCCCGAGTGAGAAAGGAAGGAACTACATTATGGCAAAGCGTCTGTTTACCTCGGAGTCCGTCACCGAGGGCCACCCCGACAAAGTCTGCGACCAGATCTCCGATGCCGTCCTGGACGACATTCTGGCCCACGATCCCAATGCCCACGTGGCCTGTGAGACCTTCACCACCACCGGTATTGTCACCGTGATGGGCGAGATCACCACCAAGCACTACACCGACATCCCCTCCATCGTCCGCCGCACCGTGGAGCGCATCGGCTACACCGACCCGGCCTACGGCTTCGACTACCGCTCCTGCGCGGTGATGACCGCCATCGACGAGCAGTCCCCCGACATCGCCATGGGTGTAGACAAGTGCCTGGAGGCCAAGGAGGGCGAGCAGGACGACGGGCTGGACAACGGCGCCGGCGACCAGGGCATGATGTTCGGCTATGCCTGCGACGAGACCGAGGAGTTTATGCCTCTGCCCATTTCCCTGGCCCACAAGCTGGCGATGCAGCTGACCCGGGTGCGCAAGGAGGGCAAGGTGGACTACCTCCGTCCCGACGGCAAGACCCAGGTGACGGTGGAGTACAACGAGGACGACACCCCCAAGCGCATTGACGCGGTGGTGGTATCCACCCAGCACGGCCCCGAGGTGTCTCTGGAGCAGATCCGCAAGGACATGATTGAGCTGGTCATCAAGCCCATTCTGCCCGCCCAGCTGCTGGATGAGGAGACCAAAATCTATGTGAACCCCACCGGCCGGTTTGTGGTGGGCGGCCCCCAGGGCGACTCCGGCCTCACCGGACGGAAGATCATCGTGGATACTTACGGCGGCAGCGCCCCTCACGGCGGCGGTGCCTTCTCCGGCAAGGATCCCACCAAGGTGGACCGCTCCGCTGCCTACGCCGCCCGCTGGGTAGCCAAGAACGTGGTGGCCGCCGGTCTGGCCTCCCGCTGCCAGGTGCAGTTGGCCTACGCTATCGGCGTGGCTCAGCCTGTCTCCGTGCGGGTGGACACCTTCGGCACCGGCCGCGTCTCTGACGAGGATCTGTCCGACGCGGTGCAGCAGGTGTTTGACCTGCGTCCCGCCGCCATCATCCGGGATCTGGATCTGCGCCGTCCCATCTATCGCCAGACCGCGGCCTACGGCCACTTCGGCCGCAGCGACCTGGATCTGCCCTGGGAGCGCACCGACCGCACCGACGCCCTGCTGGCCAAGGTGCAGGCATAAACGAACTGGAAAAACAAGGAATAATCTGTGCTGGTTTCGGCTATCCTTTCAGGGTGGAAGTGACCGGCCGTGCGGGCCGGAGGGGTTCTTCGGCCCGCTTTTTGTCAGTTTTTGGGCTGGACAGACGAGGGCGGCGGGAGTAGAATAAACCTGCATCAGCGCTTCTGTGTGGGACCCGGTCCCACTTCTGTGTAAGGAGGAAACGACTTATGGATCGGAAAGAAATTCTCAGCCGGGTAGACCATACCCTGCTTGCGCAAGACGCCACCTGGGAGCAGGTGAAGGTTATCTGCGATCAGGGTTTGGCCTGTCAGACCGCCTCGGTGTGTATCCCGCCCCGGTATGTTAAGCGGGCGGCAGACTATGTGGGCAACCGCCTGAAGATCTGCACTGTTATCGGCTTCCCCAACGGCTATTCCACCCCCGAGGTGAAGGTCTTTGAGACCGAGGACGCCATCCGCAACGGTGCCGACGAGATCGACATGGTCATGGACATCGGTCTGGCCAAGTCGGGCGACTGGGAAGGCGTGCTGGAGGATATCAAGGCGGTCAAGGCATCCTGCAAGGGCCGTATTTTGAAGGTCATTGTGGAGGCCTGCCAGCTGACCCAGGAGGAGAAGATCGCCGCCTGCCGGATTGTCTCCATGTCCGGAGCCGACTTTATCAAGACCTCCACCGGCTTTGCCCAGGGCGGAGCTACCGTGGAGGATGTGAAGCTGTTCCGGGAGCACATCAGCCCCGACATGCGCATCAAAGCCGCCGGCGGCATCCGTACCTTTGAGCAGGCCCAGGCCATGCTGGATGCCGGCGCCGACCGTATTGGTGCCAGCGCTCTGGTGGCCCTGTACCAGAAAAACGGCTGAATCAATTTGAACACAAAAAAATCCCCGCTGGGAAGATTCCCAGCGGGGATTTTGTATCTTTGAGTATTGACTCAGCCGATGCCGCCGTAGTAGATGCCAAGCACCAGCACTGCCGCCGCTACGATCACATAGAAGTAAGCGATGACGTCGAAGCTGCGGCCCAGGGGTTTCTTGCGGCCCAAGTTCAGTTCGGCCTTGATGTCCTTCATGCCCAGGATGAAGTAGATAAACACCGCACACAGCAGAGCGCCGAAGGGGGCGATATAGATGGTCACGGTGTCCAGCCAGGCGCCCATCTTGGGCAGGGCCTCCAGGAAGATGGACACGCCGAAGACCACCACGGCGATGACACACACCGCCAGGCGGCGGGAGAACTTCAGCTGACTGGAGAGAGCCTCGCTGCAGGCCTCCATCATGTTGATGAGGGAGGTGATGCCCGCAAAGAAGACGGACACAAAGAAGAATACCGCAAACAGCCGGCCCATAGGCATGCTCTGGAACACCTGAGGCAGGGTGACGAACATCAGCGGGGGGCCGGAGCTGGGGGAGATGCCGAAGGCGAACACCGCCGGGATGATGGCAAAGCCGGCCAGCAGGGCGGCGATGGTGTCCAGAATGGCGGTCATGACCGAGTGGTGGATGATGTCCTCCGACTTCTTCATATAGCTGCCGTAGATCAGCATGCCTGCGCCGTTGATGGACAGGGAGAAGAAGGCCTGTCCCATGGCCATGACCCAGGTCTCAAACTTGCCCAGGTAGCTCCAGTCGGGGGTGAGCAGGTAGAGGTAGCCCTCCCAGGAGCCGGGGAGGAAGGCCACGCGGATGGCGATGATGAAGAAGAGAATAAAGAAGGCGGGCATCATGAACTTGCTGATCTTCTCGATACCGTCCTTCACGCCCATCAGCAGTACCGCAGCGGTGAGAACCACGGCGATAAGGTGCCAGGGAATGGAGCCGAAGTCCACGGCCATGGCGTCAAAATAGGCCTGGGGCTCGTTGGTGAGCACTGCACCGGTGAGAGAACCCACCGCGTATTTCAGCACCCAGCCTACCACCACCGAGTAGCCGATGGCGATACCCAGTACGCCCAGCAGGGGCAGAATGCCGATGATGGAGCCGCCCTTTTTTCCCCGCTTTTTCAGCACGTAATCAAAGGAGCCCGACGTGCCCGTTCCGGTGAGACGGCCCAGGCCAAACTCGCCCGACAGGCCTACATAGCTGAACAGGGCCACAAAGATAAAGTAGGGCACCAAGAAAGCGCCGCCGCCATATTGTCCAATTCGATAGGGGAACAGCCAGATATTTCCCATGCCTACCGCGGAGCCCACGGCGGCCAGAATAAAACCGGCTGAGCTGGCGAACTGCCCGGCAGTTCGTTTATGTTCCATTTCTGATCCTCCTTCTTTCGTCGCGTTGATGCTTTACAGCGTCAAAGCGGCGAAGTACAGTGTCCTTCTATTATAGCGTAGGAATCGGTTCTGTCAAGTCCGGAGGAGAGAGAAAGAGGCAAACAGAGGAAAAGATCAGGCTGGGGAAGGGACAAACACGCCCTGGCGCACGGAGCGCAGGCCCCGCAGAGAGCAGAAATCCACCGGACGGACCAGATCGGGACATTTGCCCAGCTCCGCCGCGCCGCTTTCCTCCAGCAGACTGGCCACAAACTGAGAACAGAAATAGTGGTGCTCCCGGCGCAGAGGCTGATGGAAGTAGCAGCTCAGTGCACCCAGCAGATTATAGTGGTATTGCTCCCGACGGGCGTACATGGAAGAAAGCTGTTGTTTCAGATGGTCATAGGCCTGGGAGGAGACCTCCAGCTCACACAGACACCAGGGAGTCTCCCGGCCGCCGATGGGGCTGCCGTCCAGCCGCTCCTGGACCAGTCCGGCCGGCAGGGCAAAGCGGGGGTCCAGACGGCCAAAGCTGTAAAAGGGGCCGGCGGGACCGTCCAAACCGATGGAGGCATGGGTGTAGCAGTCGTCGGTGGCCAGGTGAATGAGCCGGGAAAACCAGGTCCCGGAGCGGGTGAGGAGAATATATACCGTTTTGGTCTGCGTCATATGGACCCCGTCCTTTCTGGATTCAGAATAGCAGACAGGATATAAATTCCATGGAAGAGGAAATTAAGATTTTTATAAAATTGGATTTGAGAATCCTGAATTTTCCCTCGAAAGTCCAGGAACCGGGCGAGCTGTATGGAAGCCCTTGCAATCTGGACAAATTGCGGGTATAATGTTACGGTCTCAATATATAAGTGCCGACTGGCGCGGTAAAAATACAGGAGAGCGTGATTGATTTGAAGTACGATTTCGCGGCCATTGAAAAGAAATGGCAGAAAAAGTGGCTGGAAGAGAAGACCTTCGCCTGCCACACCGGTGACACCGACAAGAAGAAGTTCTATGCTCTGGTGGAGTTCCCCTACCCCTCCGGCCAGGGTCTGCACGTGGGCCATGCCCGGCCTTATACCGCCATGGACGTGGTGGCCCGTAAGCGCCGCATGGATGGCTACAATGTGCTGTTCCCCATGGGCTATGACGCCTTCGGCCTGCCCACTGAGAACTACGCCATCAAAAACCATATCCACCCCGCCAAGGTGACCCACGATAACATCCTGAATTTCCGCAAGCAGCTGCAGATGCTGGGCTACTCCTTTGACTGGGACCGGGAGGTCAACACCACCGACCCCAGCTACTACAAGTGGACCCAGTGGATCTTCCTGCAGCTGTACAAGCACGGCCTGGCCTATAAGACCACCATGCCCGTGAACTGGTGCACCTCCTGTAAGTGCGTGCTGGCCAACGAGGAAGTGGTGGAGGGCGTGTGTGAGCGCTGCGGCGCCCCCGTCATCCGCAAGGAGAAGAGCCAGTGGATGCTGAAGATCACCGAGTATGCCCAGCGCCTCATCGATGACCTGGACGATCTGGACTTTATCGAGCGCGTCAAGATCCAGCAGAAGAACTGGATTGGCCGCTCCACCGGCGCCGAGGTCACCTTCAAGGCCACCACCGGCGACGACATCGTGGTCTATACCACCCGTCCCGACACCCTGTTCGGCGCCACCTATATGGTCCTGTCTCCCGAGCACAAGTTTCTGGACAAGTGGATGCCTCTGCTGAAGAACGCCGACGAAGTGAAGGCCTACCAGAAGCTGGCCGCCTCCAAGTCCGACCTGGAGCGTACCGAGCTCAACAAGGAGAAGACCGGCGTGTGCCTGGACGGCGTGAAGGGCATCAACCCCGTCAACGACAAGGAGATCCCCATCTTCATCTCCGACTACGTCCTGTCCACCTACGGCACCGGCGCCATCATGGCCGTTCCTGCCCACGACGACCGCGACTGGGAGTTTGCCAAGAAGTTCGGCTGTGAGATCATCGAGGTGGTCTCCGGCGGCGAGGACGTGCAGAAGGCCGCCTTTACCGCCAAGGACGAGACCGGTATCCTGGTCAACTCCGACTTCCTCAACGGCCTGACCGTCAAGGACGCCATCCCCGTCATCACCAAGTGGCTGGAGGAGAAGGGCATCGGCCACTCCAAGGTCAACTACAAGCTGCGTGACTGGGTGTTCTCCCGTCAGCGCTACTGGGGCGAGCCCATCCCCATGGTCTACTGTGAGAAGTGCGGCTGGCAGCCCATCAGCGAGGACCAGCTGCCCCTGCTGCTGCCCGACGTGGAGAGCTATGAGCCCACCGACGACGGCGAGTCTCCCCTGTCCAAGATGACCGACTGGGTGAACACCACCTGCCCCTGCTGCGGCGGCCCTGCCAAGCGGGAGACCGACACCATGCCCCAGTGGGCCGGTTCCAGCTGGTATTTCCTGCGGTATATGGACCCCCACAATGACAAGGCCCTGGCCTCCAAGGAGGCTCTGGACTACTGGAGCCCCGTGAACTGGTACAACGGCGGCATGGAGCACACCACTCTGCACCTGCTGTACAGCCGGTTCTGGCACAAGTTCCTCTATGACATCGGCGTAGTACCTACCAAGGAGCCCTATCAGAAGCGCACCTCCCACGGTATGATCCTGGGTGAGGGCGGCGAAAAGATGTCCAAGTCCCGCGGCAACGTGGTCAACCCCAACGACGTCATCGAGCAGTACGGCGCCGACACCATGCGCACCTATATCATGTTCATCGGCGACTTTGAGAAGGCTGCCGCTTGGTCCGACAACGGCGTGAAGGGCTGTAAGCGCTTCCTGGACCGTGTGTGGAACCTGGCCACCGAGCAGGAACACACTGGGGACGAGTACTCCCAGGTCAACGAGGTGGCGGTCCACCGTGCCATTAAGAAGGTGTCTGAGGACATCGAGGCCATGAAGTTCAACACCGCCATCGCTACCCTGATGGCTCTGGTCAACGACTTCTACGCCAACGGCGCCAGCCGGGGCGATATGAAGGCTCTGCTGCTGATGCTCTCTCCCTTTGCCCCCCACATGTGCGAGGAGCTGTGGGAGATGGCGGGCTACGGCGACCAGGTGTGTCTGCAGTCCTGGCCCACTTATGATGCGGCCAAGACCGTTACCGCCACCACCCAGATGGCAGTTCAGGTGGGCGGCAAGGTCCGCGCCAACATCATCGTGCCCACCGACAGCAGCGACGAGGAGGTCGTGGCTGCCGCTCTGGCCAATGAGAAGATTGCCCGCATGGCCGAGGGCATGCAGCTGGTGAAGTCCATCGTGGTCAAGGGCCGCCTGGTGAACCTGATCTTCAAGCCCAAGGCGTGAGACCCATCCGGGCGGAGCGGGTTTTCATAAAATGTTCAAATTTTCTCGGGAAACTGGAGCTTGACAAGAAGGAAAAAGTCTAATATAATGAATCTGTTAAAGCCATATGAATGGCCCTTTCGCGGCAGGGGACGCCCCGCCGCGCCGGAGGGAGGGAAATATAAATGTCGGAAGTCCGTGTAAGAGAAAACGAGTCTTTGGAGAGCGCGCTGAAGCGCTTTAAGCGCAGCTGTGCCAAGTCTGGCGTGCTGGCTGAGGTCCGGAAGCGTGAGCACTACGAGAGCCCCAGCGTTAAGCGCCGCAAGAAGTCCGAGGCTGCCCGCAAGAATCGCAAGAAGTTCTATTAAGGCATCAAAAACGCCGCAGCGTGAGCTGCGGCGTTTTCTAATGACAAAAGCCCTCCAGACCGGAGGGCTTTTCCACTTTTCAGGCAGGAAAGGGGGTCACAGCTCGATGTTGCCGGCGGCCTTGTCATTGACCACATAGTAGGCCTTGCCATCCTCCGGCTTGACATACAGGCAGAGCTTCTTGATGGAGGCGGCGCGGTGGCCCTCAGCCAGATAGGCCGCCTTAGCGCGTTCGGCTAACTCAGAGACGTTCCACTCTCCGCTGCCAAACTGGACAAAGATATCCTCCGTCTTCTGGGGTGCGGCCTTGGCAGCGGGCTGCTTTTTAGCCTTGGCGGCCTTGGGCTTGGCGGCGGTCTCAGCGGCCTTTTCTGTCACAGGCTTGGAAGCCTGTTCCACTACGGTCTCGGCCGCCTTCTCAGCGACAGGCTCAGCCGCCTTCTCAATTGTCTCCGGGGTCTTCTTCATAGTAGGACACTCCTTTTTCTTACGCAACATGATGCGATAGTGGGCTGAGGAAGAAAAATCGACCTTTCTTGTATGTTACACTTTTATTCTGTCACTTTCAAGAGTATGATGGAAAATAATTGAATTTATTCGCTCAAAACAAAAAAGCGGAGGAAAAAAGCCCTTTTCTTATGAGGTTTGTTGGTGTGTTTTTGGAGGAAATAGGATAAATTTAAAAAACCGGTTAGGAAGCCCGCATTGGAAGGGGACCTTGCCGGCGGAGGAGCGGAAGAAAGCACAGGGATGGCCCCACAATTTTATCAGTTCTTAAGATTTTCGGTCTTGCAACTTAAACTGTCTATGCTATCCTTATAGTACAGTCGGGCCGGACCTGCTGAGCCGGCCGGAAATGAAGCTTCTGGGGGAGAGAGTATGTACACGATACTGATTTGTGACGATGACCGGGACATCGTCTCCGCACTGGATATCTACCTGACCAGCGAGGGGTACCGCACCATCGCGGCATATAACGGCCGGGAGGCTATCCAGGCGGCGGAGGAAAACGAGATCCATCTGATCCTGATGGACGTGATGATGCCTGAGCTGGATGGCATCCGGGCCACGGCCAAGCTGCGGGAGGGGAGCAATGTGCCCATTATCCTGCTTACCGCCAAGAGCGAGGATACAGACAAGATCCTGGGACTGAACATCGGGGCGGACGACTACATTACAAAGCCCTTCAATCCCCTGGAGGTGATCGCCCGGGTGAAGAGCCAGCTGCGCCGCTATACGGCACTGGGGGGAGCGGAGAAGGCGCCCGGTATGCTCACCGTGGGCCCCATCTCTATGGACGACGGGTCCAAGCAGGTGATGGTGGACGGTGCGCCTGTGTCCCTGACGCCCATTGAGTATAACATTTTGAAGCTGCTCCTCTCCCACCCGGGACAGGTCTTTTCCTCTGCCCAGATCTATGAACAGGTATGGAACGACCCCGCCTACGGCTCAGAGAACACGGTGGCGGTCCACATCCGGCATCTGCGGGAGAAGATCGAGATCGACCCCGCCGAGCCCCGCTATCTGAAAGTAGTGTGGGGGCTGGGCTATAAGATCGAGAAAGGGGGAGCGTGAGTGAGCGATGTCCGAAAGAGCGTGCCGGCCAAGGTGATCGCCTCACTGCTGATTCTGGTGTCCGTCTTCAGCCTGTGCTGGCAGGGGATGGCTGTGCTGCGGGGGATCGACTATGTGCTGACAGACAGCTGGCAGGATACCTGGGAGTTCAAAGAGCTGATCCGGGAACGGGAGGACCAGCTGGCCGAGTGGTTCGCGGCCAGAGCCGCGCTGGAGGATCCTGGACTGGCCTATCTGGACCAGGTGCGGTATGAGACAGATGCGGAGCGGATCGGAGCAGCAATGGCGCAGGATCAGACCTCTTTCCGCTACCGGGTGCTCAGTCAGGACGGGACAAAGGTCCTAGCCACCAATCTGGCGCCGGGGGAGTCCCTGGAGCAGCTGGTGCCCGAGATCCACTCCGCTGTGTTCCGTCCAGGGGAGCACCTGACCCAGCGCTGGAACAGCAGCCCCGATGCGGGGGACCCTGCGCTGGTGACGGAGGGGTCGGAGGAGAGCGGAGATGCCTATTATATCATCGAGTGTGGCGTCCCCCAGGAGCTGTCCGGGGCAGAGGATGAATTTTCTGAGCTCCATGCCCGCGACACAGGGGGCCGGAAAGAGATCCCCCTGAGGATCGCTGCCACCTGTGTGTGCCTGGTGCTCTCCCTTGCCTGCTTTGCCTTTCTCATGTGGTCCTCCGGCCATAAGGAGGGAGTGGAGGGGATCGTCCTCACTTGGCAGGAAAAAATCTATTTTGACCTGTATCTGATCGGGGCGGGGGTCCTGTTTTTCATTCTGATTTTCCCGCTGATGGAGTTCCTGTACGGCTGGGGGTATGCGTCTCAGGAGAGCTATGAGAACCAGGTGAGCGCCACCGTGGTCTCTCTGTGCGTAACGGCTATGACGGCGCTGGCCGTGCTGGTCCTGCGCACCCTGGTGGTGCGCTGCAAGGCGGGGGTCCTGGCCCGCACCACCCTGGTTTGCCGGGCATGCAGCTGGATATGGAGCGGTCTGCTGGATGCCATCCGCTCCTTCCCCATGATATGGAGGAGCGTGGCGGGGTTTTTGGCCTATCTGGTGCTATGCTTTTTTGCCCGCCGCATCTGGTGGGACAATCCCATCCCTCTGTTTCTGATCAATCTGGGGATGCTGCTGTGGCTGTGCCACTGGAGTGTCTGCTTCCAGCGCCTGCGGAAGGGGAGCGAGGCCATCGCGGGCGGCAACCTGAACCACCAGATCGACACTACCCGCATGCCCCACGATCTCAGGCTCCACGCCGAGGCGCTCAACAACATTGCTGACGGGCTCAACGGTGCGGTGGAGGAGAAGATGAAGAGTGAGCGATTCAAGGCGGAGCTCATCACCAACGTCTCCCACGATCTGAAGACTCCTCTCACCTCTATTATAAATTATGTCAACCTCCTGAAAATGGAGGAGGTGGAAAACCCAAAAGCCCGGGAATACATCGAGGTGCTGGATCGGAAGTCCCAGCGGCTGAAAAAGCTCACAGAGGATCTGGTGGAGGCGTCCAAGGCCTCCACAGGCGCGCTGACGGTGAACCGGGAGAAGATCGGAATGTGCCAGCTGGTGGACCAGGCTCTGGGGGAGTACGAGGAGAAGCTGGAGGCCCGGAAGCTCACAGTGGTCCCCAGTCTGCCGGAGGGGGAGACCTATGTGTATGCGGACGGGCGCCATCTGTGGCGGGTCATTGACAACCTGCTGGGCAACTGTGCCAAATATGCCATGGAGGGGACCCGCATCTATCTGGAGCTGGTCCGGGGGAAGGGGCAGGTGACCCTGTCCATCAAGAACATCTCCCGGGACCCGCTGAACGTGCCGCCGGAGCGGTTGATGGAGCGCTTCGTCCGGGGGGACGAGTCCCGGACCACCGAGGGCTCCGGGCTGGGGCTGTCCATCGCCCGCAGCCTGACGGAGCTCCAGGGCGGGACCTTCGAGCTGGCGGTGGACGGGGACCTGTTCAAGGCCACCGTGACCATGCCCCAGTCGGGCTGAGCGGAGAGAGAGGAGAGGCATCCGCCTCTCCTCTCTTTCTGTCCTCTGCGCGAAAAAGGGCGTGTGTGCCTGCCTCTTGCATTGGAACTGGTTTCCTGCTATAATCAACACGAAAAACAAAAATGCGGCAGTTTGCGGGCGCGCCAACGCCCGCAAACCTGCGCAGGTGCTGACACCACCTACACAACGGCCATCCGGCCGCACCGCATGGATATTATACGACATTCCGGTCTTTCTTGTAAAGGTCGGTTTTGCTGTTGTACTCCTGCGTCCGTGTTGCATGGAGAAGCCCGTGCTTCTCGCGCTGTGTAGGCTTGCCCTGCACGGCGTTTTTGTTTTTCGCCCGCCGCCCGGGGGCGGGAGCCCCCGGGGCCGGTGCGGTGAAGAACACAAATGGAGGAGTATCGAACATGGACGCAGAGACACAGAGACAGACGCCAAAGCTTAGGACCAACCTGGACACGAACTTTTTGAAGCTGTTCGCCATCCTGACTATGGTGGTGGACCACGTGGGGACCGTCTTTTTCCCCCAGCACCCGGAATTCCGGTGGGTAGGACGGCTGGCCTTCCCGATTTTCTGCTACTGCCTGACAGTTGGCCTGATGTACACACGGGACATCAGGCGGTATCTGGGGCGGCTGGCGCTCTTTGCAGTGGTCTCCCAGCCCTTCTTCGTCCTGGCCTTCCATCCCCACAACTTCTGGGAAGAGCTCACCAGCTGGAACATCTTTGTCACTCTGTTTTTCAGCCTGCTGGCCATCTACGGCGTGAAGGAGCGGAAGTGGTGGTGGTTCCTCCTCGGGGTGCTGGCCATCAACGTTCTGAACGCGGACTACGCCAACACGGGCGTCATCCTGACCCTGATCTTCTACCTGTGCCGGAACAAGCCCTGGCTGGGGGCGCTGCTCTATGTGCTGAGCTACCTCCCGGCTCTCTGGGGCGGGTCCCTGGAGGACCCGATGGCCCTGGTGGTGGGGGGACACGCCATCGGCTTTGAGATCTTTGCCCTCCTGTCCGCGCCGCTGATCTTCCTGCCCACCCACGTGGAGCCCAAGATTCCTAAGTGGTTCTTCTACGCCTTCTACCCGGCCCACCTGTTCATCATCTTCCTGGTGCGGACGGCCCTGCATATCTGATGAGGAGGAGAGAGCACAGCCGCCCGGCTAAGGCCGGGCGGTTCAGATTGTAAAGCCTTGCAGAGTTCACGTCCGCAGGTGCGAATCAGGTTCCGAAGTGTTTTCCCCGACGGCATGTGCGTCGGGGAAAACACTTCTCAGGCTGCAAGTGTAGGGGTTGTCCGTTTGCCACGGTCGCCCCCTGCTCACGGAAGAGTGCAGCTTTTTCGACAGTGTCAGCCGCCTCAAAATGGGGCCCTCTGACAAAACGTTGATTTTCCTAAAACAATCCCTGATGTGTAGCCTTTTTGTCCGAAAATCCGTGTATGAAGCAGACAGAGAAAAGGGAGGCGATGCTATGGAGCGGGAGGAAGCAGAGCGGCTGGTAGCGCGGTACGGTCCATCTGTCTACCGGCTGGCGTATGCCCGCACAGGGAGCAAGGAGGATGCAGAGGATGTCATGCAGGAGACCTTTCTCCGTCTGGTGCGCGCCGCCCCGGAGTTTCGGGATGAGGAGCACGGCAAGGCGTGGCTGCTCAGGGTGGCGACCCACTGCGCCGCAGACGTATTTCGGATGCCTTGGCGGAAACGGGATCTTCCGCTGGAGGCGGCCCGGGGCGTGTCATCCGCACCGCCGAAGGAGCCAGACAGCAATGTGCTGGCGGCGGCGCTGTCCCTCCCCGAGCTATCCCGCCTCCCGGTCCATTTATTTTACTATGAGGGGTATTCTATTGCAGAGACAGCGGCTGTTTTGGGCCGGCGGGAGAGCACGGTGCGGGCCCAGCTCACCAGGGCCAGAGCCATGTTGCGGGAAAAACTGGAGGTGGAATGTATATGACAGGACAGAAATATCGGCGGGCAATGGAGCAGATAGAGCTGTCCCCGGACCAGCGGGAGCATCTGGTTCGGGCTATGCTCCAGGAACAGCCGAGGAGAAAGCGGAAGAGAGCTCCGGTCCGTTTGCTGCTGGCGGCGGCACTGGCCTGCGGCGTGCTGACTATATCGGTGCTGGCCCTCTCTCCGGCCCTGCGGGAGTATCTGACTCAGGCGTTGGGAAGTTTTGCTCCGTATAGCCAGGAACTGAGCGGGGCCACAGCAGTGGATCAAAAGGTGAAGGTCAGGGTGGTGTCGGCGGTAACGGACCGGTATCGCGTCAAGCTCTATGTAGAGCTTACCGACCTGACAGGGGAACGGATTGTGGACGAGAATACCAGACTGTCGGCAAAAATTCAAAGGGAGGCGGGGGAAGACGGCTTGCGGTCCCGGTGTGTGGGATATGACCCGGAGACCTGCACCGCATTGTTTGAGTTAAACGGGAACATGGAGGAGGGAGGAAAATATCAGGAGCAGATGAGGCTGCGTATCACACAGGTCAGACCTCAGCAGTACCATGAGTACACCATAGAAACCCAATCCATGGCGGCAGCCTTGTCGGAGGACTATGCGCAGACAATGGAGCTGGAAACAGGGGAGGTGGTTTTGCTCCCCGGCCAGACGCAGCTGAAGCTGCCAGGGCTGGAGCGGGCGGAAATCTCATCCCTGGGATTTATGGAGGATGGGACGTTCCACACGCTGTTCCGCCTGCCAGAGGGGGCGGTCCTGGACCAAGAGGGACTGGATGGCTCCTGGCTTTGTGTGGACATGACAGTAAATGGGGAAATTCCATGCAGAACCGTAGAGAGCTGCTGTTTTGTCCGCGATGGTATTCCATATCTAGAAGTAATCCACGATCATGTCTCTCTGGACGATCTGGACGGAATTTCCTTTCAAGGGGTGGGGGGAAACATTGTGCAATCGGAAAAAATCTCCGGGAACTGGGAAATCCTGTTCCAGGTGGAGAACATGAGCGTCCGGGAACTGGAGCTGACCGGGGCCGCGGCTGGATCGACTATTTCCACTCAACTGATTTTGACGCCGCTGGGGGCGATGATCACAGGGGAATACGAGAAAGGATACTGGGGCGGGCAGAGCTGTGCCGTGGTCTATCAGGACGGCACACGCATGGATCACACAGAGATCGAGGCAGGTCGGATGAGCCCGGAAGGGGTCTGTATTCTGGGGAATTGGACCTTTGGGGAGGCTGTGGATCTGGACCGCGCGGCGGCGCTGGAGATCGGCGGTCTCTGGATTCCCCTAACCGGAGCGGACGCTGGTGTAGTGCGGGCAGATTAGAACAAACCGGCACCTGGACGTGTTTCGTCCAGGTGCCGGTTTTCTGTGCTTTGGGCCGGATCAGATCCGCTTCCACACAGCTCCGCCGGGCACGTCGGTGACTTCGATGCCCCGGGCCTTCAGCTCGTCACGGATGCGGTCTGCCTCGGGAAAGTCCTTGGCCTTCTTGGCCTCGCCCCGGGCCTTCACCAGAGCGTCGATCTCGGGGGCCCCCTCGCCGGTGACGGTGTAGCCCGCCTGGGCCTGGGCGGCCTTTACCTTGGCCTGCTCCTCCCGCACCGCAGCCGCCTTGTCCAGCAGGGACAGGGAGAGCACCTGGTCGAAGCTGTCCAGGATGGCCAGCCGGGTGGCTCCGCTGGCCTTGGCTTTCAGGGCGTCGTACAGCAGGGTGACGGCCATGGAGGTGTTCAGGTCGTTGCCCATCTGCTGGAGAAATTTCTCTTTATACTCCGCCAGAACGGCTTCGTCCACAGATCCGTCCTGGGGGTCCAGGGCGGCGATGCGGGCGATGAGCTTGTCAAAGGCGGCCCTGGCGTTGTCCAGGTTCTCCCAGGAGAACACCAGCCCCTTGCGGTAGTGGCTCTGGAGGCAGAAGAACCGGTAGACCAGGGGATCATAGCCCTTCTCCTCCAGCAGGGAGACAGTGAGGAATTCGCCGGAGGACTTGGACATCTTGCCGGAATTGGTGTTCAGGTGGTGGACATGGAACCACTGGCGGCACCAAGGGTGGCCCAGATAGGACTCGGACTGGGCGATCTCATTGGTGTGGTGGGGGAAGGCGTTGTCGATGCCGCCGCAGTGCAGGTCCAGATACTCCCCGTTGTACTTCATGGAGATGCCGGAACACTCGATGTGCCAGCCGGGGTAGCCCACGCCCCAGGGGGAGTCCCACTTCAGGGCCTGATCCTCGAATTTGGACTTGGTGAACCAGAGGACGAAGTCATTTTTATTGCGCTTGTTGGTGTCCTCCTCCACGCCATCCCGGACGCCCACCGCCAGATCCTCCTCATCGTGGTCGTTGAACACGTAGTAGCGCTCCAGCTTGGAGGAATCGAAGTACACATTGCCCCCGGCCTGATAGGCGTAGCCCTTCTCCAGCAGGCGGGTGATGATCTGGATATACTCGTCGATGCAGCCGGTGGCGGGCTGCACCGTGTCAGGGCGCTTGATGTTCAGCTTTCGGCAGTCCTCGAAGAAGGCGTCGGTGTAATACTGGGCGATCTCCATCACGGTCTTGTGCTCCCGGCGGGCGCCCTTGAGCATCTTGTCCTCGCCGGTGTCAGCGTCGGAGCTGAGGTGGCCAACGTCAGTGATGTTCATCACCCGGTTCACGTCATAGCCGGACCAGCGCAGGAATTTTTCCAGCACGTCCTCCATGATGTAGGAGCGCAGGTTGCCGATGTGGGCGAAGTGGTACACCGTGGGTCCGCAGGTGTACATCTCCACGTGGCCGGGGGTGTGGGTCTGGAACTCCTCCTTCTTGTGGGTGGCGGAATTATATAACAGCATGATAAAAAACCTCCATTTTCTTCGGTGAGGGCGGCCTGGGCCGCCCGGGATCGTGAGAGAACTATGCCCGTTCCTTCAGGAACTGGTCATCCAGCAGCTTCTCCAGGAATTCCACACGCTGAGACAGGGCTTCCAGCCGTTCCAGGGTGGGATTCTCCACGCTGGTCTGGTCTACGTCATCGGCGTAGTGGGTGACCCGTCCGGCGATGCGGACGATCTGGGCGGGGATGCCCACGGCAGTGGCGGCCTGCGGCACCGCGGTGAGCACCACGGCGTTGGACGCGATCCGGGCGTTGTCACCCACCCGGAAGGGCCCCAGCACCTTGGCTCCGCAGCTGATGAGCACGTTGTTTCCGATGGTGGGATGGCGCTTGCCGTGGTCCTTGCCGGTGCCGCCCAGGGTGACGCCATGATAGATCAGGCAGTCGTCGCCGATCTCGGCGGTCTCGCCGATGACGATGCCCATCCCGTGGTCAATGACCAGGCGGCGGCCGATCTTGGCGCCGGGGTGGATCTCAATGCCGGTGATGTGGCGGGCCAGCTGGGAGTTCAGGCGGGCCAGGAAGGGAAGGTGGTGACAGTAGAGCCAGTGGGAGACGCGGTGGAAGATGACGGCGTGGACGCCGGGGTAGAGGAGAAAGATCTCCAGCTTGCTGCGGGCGGCCGGGTCGCGCTTCTGATAGGCGCCCAGCAATTCACTCAGTGACTGAAACATGATGTCCTCCTTGGGGGAGATCCATTCCGTCTCCCCATTTATTGTGGGCGGGAAGAACAGCACCCGGGACATCGCGGTGCGCTCCGGCGGCTGTGCCGGAGCCGGGGAAAGGGAAGATGCAAGGGGAACGCCTCCTTTTCGCAGCTTGGACACAAACAAAAGCGCCCCTCATGCCCACAGGCATAAGAGGCGATCGCTCGCGGTTCCACTCTCATTTTTCACTCAAAGGCCGGTATCGGGGCCAGACCGGGCGGCATTACCCGCCGCGCTCCCGGACGCACTTCACATCCCGCGGACTGGGACCGCTCTCAGTCGGTGGCGTTCCCTCTCTGTCGACCGGTGGAGGATGCTACTTTTCCGTTCACAGCGCTTACAATTTATTATACTATCATCTGAAGGAAGGGGTGTCAAGGAGGAGGGAGGGCTTTTCAAAAATTTTCCCGACGCCCCGCCGGGGCGCCGGGAAAAGGGTCATCGGAAATAGACCAGGGGATCGTCCGGGCGGTCGGCCCGCTCCACCCGCTGGGCGTAGAGGACCACGCCCTCCCCCTGATAGACGGGGGACTCCTCCCACTGGATGCGGGCGGCCACCATGACCCATTCCCCCTTCTTCAGGGAGCGGGACCGGTCATACTTGCACAGGAAGCCGAAGAAGCGGATGTCCTCGGCGCAGCAGGTCATGGCGTTGCGGCCGGGGATGAAGGTGCCCTTGGGCAGCTTCATGCTGGTCATGGCCTGGGCCCGAAAGACCACGGTCTTGCCGGTGTAGCGCTCTGGGTGCTCCTGGATGTCCAAGTACCAGATGCCGTAGTCCTCGTCCTCCAGGACGATGGTGTCCGCCTCCAGGGAGTAGGGGAGGATGTCCTCCACCTCCAGCTCCTCCCCCTTCTCGTCCTCAAAGACGATCTCGCACATGCGGTTTACCGCCCGGATGGAGCGCTTCCAGCCGGACAGGGGCATGTCCGGCGTGCAGCGGTTGAAGAGGACCATATCGGCCTCGGTGACCATGTCGATGACCATGGACTGCATGTTGGAGCGGTACATCTCGAAGGTGGAGCCGTCGATGACGTCGATGGCCTGGTAGAGCCCCCAGGTCTTGGGCAGCTTCAGGTCCCGGAGGATCTGGATGGGCCACATGCCGTTGTACTCCAGGAGCACCCGCTCCGGCTGATAGCGGCGGTCGATCTCCTGGAGAAAGCTGGTGTTCAGCTGGGCCTGGTCCTGGACAGGGACCAGGCGGGTGTTCCGCCTGGTCAGCTGCTCCGGATCATACTCCGTCTCGCCGTCCTCACACATCAGCAGGACGGTGCGCTGCCCATCGGCAAAATAATCCATATTCAGGGTGTCGGTGAGCAGAGTGGTCTTGCCGCTGTCCAGAAAGCCGGTGATGAGGTACAGCGGGATACGGGGATCTTTCATGCAGCCTCACCTCACGCCAGCAGGAACAGCTTTTCCAGCCTGGCCTCGTCCAGGCCCGCGCCGATGACGCACAGGCGGCCGGTGTAGTCGGCGCTGCCCTCCCGGATCTGGAACTCGCCGGGGACCAGGTCGAAGTGGAGCCAGCCCTCGCTGTCCTGATCGGGGACCATGCCCTTGGAGCGGAGGATGGTGCCGTAATCCTCCGTCATGGCCAGGACGGAAAGAATGTCCTGGAGTTCCTCCCGGCTGTACTTCCGAGGAGTCTCCCGGCCCCAGCTGGTGAACACCTCGTCGGCATGGTGATGGTGGTGGAAGGTGGAGTGGATGCAGCTGTCGCACAGGTCGCAGGAGCCGCAGGCCCCCTCGCAGCCCAGCTCAGCGTGGATGGCGTCCAGCTCCTCCTGGGTGTGGTGATGGCCGCAGGAGCAGGAGTCCCCGTGGTCATGGTCGTGGTGGTGCTCGTGCTCATGCTCATGCTTATGCTCGTGGTCATGGTGGTGGTCATGGCCGCAGGAGCAGGGCTCGTCCTCCCCGTGGTCGTGGTGGTGTCCGATCTCCTCCATCAGCTCGCGGGCCAAGTCGTGGCCCCCCTCCATGGCAGAGACGATCTGGGCGCCGGTGAGCTGGTCCCAGGGGGTGGTGAGGATAGCCGCCTTGGCGTTGTGGGGACGCAGCATGGCTACGTCGGCGGCCAGCTTGGCCTGGTCCATGTTCTGGGTCCGGCTGAGGAGGATAGCGGAGGCGTGCTCCACCTGGTTGTTGAAGAACTCGCCAAAGTTCTTCATATAGATCTTGCACTTCACCGCGTCCACCACGGTGACAAAGCTGTGCAGTTCCAGGGGGGCACCGCCGTCCCGCACCCGCTCCACGGCGGCGATGACATCGGACAGCTTGCCCACGCCGGAGGGCTCGATGATGATGCGGTCGGGCGAATAGGTATCCAGCACCTCCTTGAGGGCGGTGCCGAAATCCCCTACCAGGGAGCAGCAGATGCAGCCGGAATTCATCTCCGTGATCTGGACGCCGGCATCCTTCAGAAAGCCGCCGTCGATGCCGATCTCACCGAACTCGTTCTCGATCAGGACCACTTTCTCGCCATGGAAGGACTCGGAGAGGAGCTTCTTGATGAGCGTGGTCTTGCCGGCACCCAAAAACCCGGAGATAATGTCGATTTTGGTCATGGTGACACAGATCCTTTCTTCAAACAAGGCGGCAGGGCCGCCGGATGGACAGAGGGGGAAGGGGGAGCGCCGGATACCAGAGCCTGGTATCCGGCGCATAGCAGTCCGGGAAATTACTTCTGCCGGACGGTGATCTCGTTGCGCTTGGGTCCGGTGGAGACCAGGGTGATGGGATAGCCGATCCTGGACTCCAGGAAGTCCACATAGGCCTTTGCCTGCTGAGGCAGGGCCTGGTAGTCGGTGCAGCCCCGGATGTCGCACTTCCAGCCGGGGAGCGTGGTGAACACGGGCCTGGCCCGCATCAGCTCCGGGGTGGTGGGGAAGCGGTCGGTGACTGTCCCGTCGATCTCATAGCCGGTGCACACCGGGATCTCATCCAGATAGCCCAGTACGTCCAGGCAGGTCAGAGCCACCTGGGTGGCCCCCTGGACCATGCAGCCGTACTTGGTGGCCACAGTGTCGAACCAGCCTACCCGGCGGGGACGGCCGGTGGTGGCGCCGAACTCGCCCTTGTCACCGCCGCGGCGGCGCAGCTCATCTCCCGCCTCGCCCAGCACCTCGCTGACGAAGGGCTCGGTGTTGGAGCCCACAGAGGAGGAGTACGCCTTGGTGACGCAGATCACGTCCTCCACAGCGGTGGGGGGGACGGCGGCCCCCACGCAGCCGAAGCCGGCCAGGGTGTGGGAGGAGGTGGTCAGGGGGAAGATACCCAGGTCAGGGTCCTTCATAGAGCCCAGCTGGCCCTCCAGCAGGACGGTCTTGCCCGCCCGCAGGGCGTCGTGAACAAAGGTGACGGCGTCCCCCACATAGGGGCGGATCTGCTCCCGCAGCTCCATCAGCTGCTGGTACAGCTCGTCCACGTCCAGGGAGGGCTTGTGGTACAGGTGCTCGAACAGCACATTTTTCAGGGAGACGGCGGCGGTCAGGCGCTCCCGCAGCCGGTCCTCGTGGAACAGGTCGCAGACCTGGATGCCGATCTTGGCGTATTTGTCCGAGTAGAAGGGGGCGATGCCGCTCTTGGTGGAGCCAAAGGCCTTGCCGCCCAGGCGCTCCTCCTCGTAGCTGTCCTGGAGACGGTGGTAGGGCATCAGGATCTGGGCCCGCTCCGAGACGATCAGGTTGGGGGCGGGGACGCCCTGGCTGGTGATGGAGCCCAGCTCGTCCACCAGCTTCTGGATATCCAGTGCCACGCCGTTGCCGATGATGTTGGTCACATGGGGATAGAAGGTGCCGGAGGGGAGGATGTGCAGGGCGAACCGGCCATAGTCGTTGATGATGGTATGGCCCGCGTTGGCCCCGCCCTGAAAGCGGATGACCACGTCGGACTGCTCTGCCAGCATGTCCGTGATCTTGCCCTTGCCCTCGTCGCCCCAGTTGGCGCCTACGATCGCTTTTACCATATCTGTTACCTCCGTGGACCGGGATTCGCAACCGCACAGCGGATTTGCCTTATCCGGCCAACATGACAGCATTCTTATTATACTTCCTCTAAAAGAGGGATGCAAGGGAAAAAGCTGTTTTTCCCATGTATTTTTCCGAACAACGGCAGAAATGGAGCCCATGAGTCTGCGGAGACGATAGGGCGGGAGAACATTGACAGAATGGTAAAAAAACATTAGAATAAAAAAGCGCCTTTTTTGGTCGGAATGGACAAAGCTCTGCGGTGAGCCGGCGCGGAGTAGAAGAAATTTTCCCCGGAACAGGCGCTCAGACACCCCGGACTGCACATGCGGTCCGGGAGAAATAGGGAGGTAGCAGAGTATGAGAGCAATGACAAGACGCGCGCTGGCGCTGGTGCTGACCCTGGCTATGGCGCTGTCCCTGTGTCTGGCGGCCCAGGCCGCCGGCCCCCAGGTGACGGTGACCCTGGATGGGACGGCGCTGGAGCTGGAGGTCCCCGCCTATATCGACGGGCAGGACCGGACCCAGGTCCCCGCCAGCATCGGCCCCCAGCTGGGGCTGACGGTCCAGACTGGTGACGGGAGCGTCACCTTCACCAAAGGAGAGGCCAGCCTGACCTTCCAGGACGGGGCCAAGGAGGCGGGCGGCGTGACCATGGACACCGCCGCCGACCTGTCCGGCGAGGTGGGCTATGTGCCCCTGACCTATCTGGCCCAGTTCTTCGGCTTCCAGGTGGCCTGGAACGGCGTCACCCGCACTGCGGCGGTCACTAGCACGGCCGCGGAGGAGGAGACCGCTGTGACCAAGCTGCCCCAGCTGGTGTATTCAGAGCTGGAGAGCCTGATGGCCCAGCAGGCAGCCCAGTATCAGACCAAGGACAACGTGGTGCCCATGCTGTGGCAGGGCGTGCTGGAAATGGACATCCAGGTGGGCGATGCCGCCCGCACCGCCAAGCTCTACGTGCCCCAGGGCACGCCCCAGGGCGCCATGTTCGTGGTGATGAACGTCCCTGAGGGCCTGAACGCCGTGAGCTTCATGGAGACCAGCGGCTGGATGGACAAGGCGGACGAGGAGGGTTTTTGCCTGTTCGTGCTGGAACCCGCCCAGGGTACTCCCTGGGGAACTCTGGAGGAGGAGCAGGCATACATCAATGCCGGCATCAGCGCCGCCAAGGCGGGCAAGTGGCTCCAGCCCGGTCCCAGCATGTACCTGGTGGGCTACGGTGCCATGGGTACCTGCCTGCAGAAGTACGCCATGGAGAATCCCCTGAATATCGCCGGAGCGGTGTTCCTGGATGCCAGCCTCATTGACGCCGGCTACATGGCGTCCAACGGGGATGTGTCCTTTGATACCGATACCAAGACCTACGGCGTCACCCGCAAGGAGGTGCCGGTGCCCGTCAAGATCGTGGAAAGCACCATGACGGAGCAGGCAAAGGCTGTGGCGGACTACTGGCAGGCCGCAGCCAACGACAAGAACGCCGTGGAGCGCTTTGCTCCTGAAGGCGGCGAGATCCTGGCGGCCGCCGTGGTCACCGAAGAGGGGAACTATGACTATGCCCTGCCTGCCACCACCGACATGATCTGGGACTTCATGGGCCAGTTCTACCGCTACGGCGGCGGTGTGCTGTCCAACGCTATCTCCTGGAAGGTGGACTATGAGGAGATGGGAGTGGAGTTCCGAAGCTTCACCGACTCCCAGGGCATCGACCGGCAGTATCTGGTCTATATCCCTGAGGCTTACCGCGGCAGCGGCGAGCAGCTGCCCGTGGTCATCGCCTATCACGGAGCCTCCACCTCTATGCGCAATTTCTTTGAGAATACCTTGTGGTACAATATCGCCGATGAGGAGGGCATCATGCTGGTGTTCCCCGAGTCCACCCTGGTGCCGGTGCCCCCCACCCTGGGCGGCGGCGAGGCCAACCCCACCGCCTACCGCGCGCTGTGGCAGGTGGAGGACCCTGAGCTGCGCTACACCGACGTGGTGTATGCCGAGGACCTGCTGGACCAGCTGATCGCAGTCTATCCCCAGGTGGATCAGGGCCGCATCTACTGCACCGGCCACTCCATGGGCTGCATGATGACCCACTACCTGGGCAGTGCCGAGGTCTCCCACCGCTTCGCCGCCATGGGCGCCACCTCTGGCCCCCTGATGGCCAGGGAGGAGACGGGATCCCAGACCGTGCCCATGTTCATGACCATGGCCCAGTACGACATGTGGAGCTATGACCTGAACCAGGACGACACCATGACCACCCAGGCGGTGGACATGTGGCTGGTCCGCAACGGGCTGGCGGACGCCTCCAACGTGGTCGAGGTCCGTAAGACCGGGGCCACTGAGACCTATGTGGAGGGCCGCTACAACAACTCCGTCTGGGAGAATGAGGACGGCATCCCTCTGTTCCGCTACGCCTGGGTCACCGGCAAGGACCATGTGAACCTGCCGGCAGAGAACCAGCTGCTGTGGGACGAGTGGTTCAGCCAGATCACCCTGGACACTAAGACAGGCGTGCGCGCCTATCAGGGACAGGCCATCGGCTGAGTCAGACAAGAGAACAGAAGCGACCGGGAGGGCGCGGCATCCGCCGCGCCCTCCCTCTTTGCCTTTGAGAGGACTGGGAAAAGGAGGTAGCCCCGCGGCGGAGAAGAATTGAAGATGTTCCAAAAAAGTGTGGATTGACGCTTTGTTCACATCTGAATAAGATAGGTGATACATGGCGCTCCTTTTTGAGAAATAGGACAAAGGGGGTGGCTCAGCAGAGAAAGTGGAGAGAGGAGCGGAAGGGGCGCCGGAGAAATGAAACAAGAGGAGGGCATCCAACGTGAGAGCGATGACAAAACGGATCTTATCTTTGGCGCTGACGCTGGCCATGGTGCTGTCGCTGTGCCTGACGGTCCAGGCAAAGGGCTCTGTGACCGTCACTTTGGACGGACGGGCCCTGGAGCTGACCGCTCCTGCCTATGTGGACGGGAACGGCAGGACCCAGGTGCCGGTGACCATCGGCCCCCAGCTGGGGCTGACCTACCAGCAGAAGGAGGGTGAGGTCACCTTTGTAAAGGGGGAGGCCAGCCTGACCTTCCGGGATGGGGAGAAGCAGGCCGGCAGCATGACCATGGACACCGCCGCCGATCTGTCCGGCAGCGTAGGCTATGTGCCCCTGGTCTACCTGGCCCGGGCTTTCGGCTTCCAGCTGATTTGGAACAGCGGGACCCGGACAGCGGCCCTGACCACGCCGGTGGAGGGCTTCCAGGCCCGGGACCTGGCGGAGATCGAGGCCCCGGCCCACGATTACAGCGAGAGCAACCAGCTGCCTCTGACCGGGTACTTCAAGGCATCCCTCACCGGTGAGTTTGCCGGCCGTGAGGTGCGCTACTACATCCCCGACACAGCGGTGATCCGCCCCTATTACCACTTTATCGCTGTGCCCGACGGGGTGAACGCGGACCAGTTCCTGGTGGACAGCGGCTGGAAGCAGGTGGCGGATGAGACCGGCCAGTGTCTGTTCGTCCTGCTGCCTGATCAGACCACCTATATGTGGGGAGATGTGGAGCAGGAGAAGGACTATATTGCCGCCGCCAAGGCATATCACTCCGGCAATGGCGCCTATTTCACCACCTTCGGTGAGTTCTATCTGGTGGGCTATGGAGCCGGAGCAGCCCCCCTGGAGGCCTGGGCTGCGGAGAACCCCCATCTGATCATCAGCCAGGCCTATCTCAACGGGACGACCTGTGGCCTGGAGAACCTCCGGGCGGCCGGAGAGGAGTCCTACGGATGGAAGCACATGACCGACGGGGATATCCGGGACCGGGACGGCGACGGCATCAACGAGCGGGTGGATGAGAACGGCAACCAGAAGATCCTGTATCAGATGGCGGACCGGCTGGATCAGATCCTGAACCCGGACAAGGGGAGCGAAGCAGGCCTTCTGACCAAGGGTGATATGCCCCTTCCCACCTGGCTGGTCAACGCGGAGTCCGACGACAGCCTGACCTACTGGAAGCAGGTCAACCGGGCGGACAGCGCAGACGCCAGCGTGACAGCACTGGGAAGCGTTCCGGTGAGCGGGCAGGTATACGGCCAGAAGGAGGACACCTGGGCCACCGAGTATGCGGGCCGGATCTCCAAGGTGGTGGATCTGGAGACCGCCGCAGACACGGTCTCTTATGACTTCACCCGTGCTCTGCGGGACGAGATGACCGACTACACCCGGTATGACAACTCCATCTCCTACGGCAACGGCCTGACCTACCGGCTGGATTATACCGACATCCAGGTGGAGCGCTTCTCCTCCCGGGACAAGCGGGCGGTGGGGACCGTCAGCGGCCCGGATCTGAACGGGAACGAGGTGGAGGCTGAGATCACCATCCAGGCCCTGACCCTGGACGACGGCTATGTGACAGACGTGCTGCTCTATGTGCCGGAGACAGCGGGGACGAAGGACATCCCCGTGGTGGTGGTATGGCACGGCGGCTCTCAGACCGGGCACCTGTTCATGGATTCCACTGCCTGGTGGCAGACCGCCGCGGCGGAGGGCTTTGCCCTGGCGCTGCCTACCCGTACCAACCACAACCAGGGTACATCCTCCGACTATGACCTGCCCATCTTCGACAAGGTGGTCCAGTATTTGAAGAACGACGGCCGCTTCGATATGGGCCGGATCTATACCACCGGCCAGTCCATGGGCTCTGTGGCCACCATCGCGCTGGCGGAGAACCGGGCCTCCCAGCTGGCCGCGGTGATCTCCAGCAATGCCGGCGGGCCCAGCCGTCTCTCCGGCGGCGACGCCATCCCCGCCGGACTGGTGGTGGGCGAAGGCAACTACGCCGACCGGGGCATCCCCGGCTATACGGCTGACACCAGTTATCCCGAGGACGACACCAGCGTGCTGGTGCGCTCCACTGAGGCTGCCGCCGCGGGCGCCGACATCTACTGGGACGCGGCCAAGAACCTGAAGGGCGCGACCAATCACAACATGAACGACTGGATCGCCTATTTCACCGATGCCAACGGCCTGGGCGAGGACAGCCTGAGCGATGTGATCGTGTACAGCGGCGGAAACGCCCTCAACGGCGGCCACGATGATGCCCAGGGCAGCCTGAGCGATTGGGAGAGCAACAACGCCCGCTACCGTACCTGGAAGTGGTACAATGAGGATGACATCCCCGTGATGACCTACATCTTCTCTCTGTACGAGGCCCACAACTGCATCCCCGGTTTCCGGCCGCTGATGTGGGACTTCCTGGAGCATTACAGCGTGGAGACCGCCGCCGACGGCACGGTGACCCGCTATTACAGTGCCTCCGGGTTTGAACAGGACGACGCGGTCGTGATCCAGTGACCGGCAGATGACCTCCGGGGCGGAGCCAAAGGCTCCGCCCCAAATTTTGTCCCGGAAGCCCGGCATACAGATGAAAAGCGGCAGAGACTACAAAAAGTGGGGACAGGTCAAAAAAATGGAGATTGACGGTTTGGAGACTGGTTATTAAACTGGACATATCCAAGGGGCATTTTTTGGGAGATCTTACAAGGGAGGCGCGGCACAAACAGAGCGGATAAGGAGAGACCCGGAAATGCCATGGAAAGGAAAAGAGGAGGTTATCGATTGTGCGAGCAGTGACAAAACGCATCCTGGCTCTGGTACTGACCCTGGCAATGATCCTGTCGTTGGGGCTGACCGTACAGGCAGTGGGCAGCCCTGTGTCCATTGAACTAAACGGGACGGCCATGGAGCTGACAGCCCCGGCGTATATCGACGGACAGAACCGGACCCAGGTGCCGGTGACCATCGGCCCCCAGCTGGGGCTGACCTATCAGCAGAAGGAGGGGGAGGTCACCTTTGTAAAGGGGGAGGCCAGCCTGACCTTCCGGGATGGGGAGAAGCAGGCCGGCGGCATGACTATGGATACCGCTGCCGACCTGTCCGGCAGCGTGGGTTATGTCCCCTTGGTATATCTGGCCCGGTTTTTGGGGATCCAGGTGGCTTGGGACGGAGCCAGCAGGACGGTCTCTCTGACCGGCAGTGCCGGCCTGACTGTGGCAGACATCAGCAGTATTCAGGCTTATACGGATATGACCTTTTATGGTCAAGGACTGGTTTCGGTGGAGATCACCTACCGTCCAGGAGTGGATGTGAGCGGTGTGACAGCGCAATCCTACATCCTGGAGGATCGGGGGACCCTGTCCCCGGACTTTGGGCGGATCGAGATCGCGGGTGTGTCCGTTCAGGGACAGACTGTGACCCTGAGTATTGCGGAAAACACTGGAGCCACTTCCAATAATAAGATGATCTATACCGGAGATCAGAAGGAGGGCTCCCGGGAACGCAACGCCTTTGGCATTTACTGTACCGGGGCTTGGTACCGTGATGTAAATGGTGTCATTTACTACGGTAAGGAGGACACCGCAGAGTATAGGGCCAACACCACCGGAATGGGCTACCAGGCCCGGCCCTGCCTGGAGCTGAGGCTGCGCCACACCGGCGAGGCAGAGAGCGCTTCCGCCTGCCTGGCCAATGAAAAGGGTCAGTATAACGCCGGCGGTCTGTGGAAGCGGACCATTGACGCCAATTTTGGCGAAGGCGGCTTCCAGACCTTTGAGGAGCTGGGCATTCAGGTGGAATCCACTGCAAAGAACGCCAAGGATGTGGTCCCGGACCAGTATGTCCGCGGCTACCTCTATGTCCCGGAGGATTACACCGGTGATGAGGAAGTCCCTCTGGTGGTCACCATCTCGGGCAATGGTACCTCCTTCTGGATCCTGGAAGACGGCACCAATAATTTTGGTACCAACATCATGTATGATGCGGCCACCACCTCCTGGATCGGAAAGGGCGCCATTGTGGTGGGGATCCATGACCGCTCGATCATGGGCGGCAACGGCGAGGACTATGACTATCTCCTGGACGATGTGAATGTGATCAAGTATCTCCTGGAGCACTACAACATCGACCGGGACCGCATTATCATCCATGGCAATTCCCGCAGCACCATGGCGGCCAGCACCATCATCCAGGCACTGGCCGGACAGCCCTACTCCGCCGGACAGGATGCGGCCGACTGGGGTGACCGTCCCCGTACCAAGACCCTGGATAAATCGGTATATGACTTCGAGATCGGCGTGTTCCTGTGCAACAACGGCCTGTATGGCGGGCAGGGGCTCTGGACCTACGAGGACCGCCTGGCGGTGGCAAAGACCGGTCTGCGGGCATGGATCTTTGACGCGGAGCAGGACTTCAACAATATTGATTATGTGGAGGAACAGATCAAGGCGTTCAAAGAGGCTGGGTACAGCGACCAGTGGATCGCGGAGAACCTGCGTCTCACCTGCTTCCCCTCTGAACTGTTCTACTACTGGGGCGAGAGCGACCACTCCACCACCCGGATCAATTATTGGTACTTTGGAGACGGTGAGATCTATTACGGCTCTGACTGTCATATTGATGAGAATGGGCAGCTGGTGTATGACAGTAAGGTGATGCCGGGCGGAACTTACACCGTTGAGGCCCGGGGAGCCAGCCGCTCCGGTACTAAGGAGGGTCATGCATACACCGTGTATGGGGAAAGCTTCCAGGAGTGGGCGCTGGAAACAACATGACCGATCCCACCTATGCACTGAAGTCCGTGGGGACTCTACGGCAGCGCTATACCCGCCGGCTACTCTGAGAAATGAATGGCTGACGATCTGCGGGTCTCCTTCTACAAGGACTACAAGTTCGCCGAGTGGGGCGTGAACAATCACTCCTGTATCTCAGTGAGTGGGCTTTGACCAGAGGAGTGTAAGATCTATTTGCTTTCTCTCTTGCTCTGCGGAGCGTCTCCTTAGCGATATGGGGCAGTCCCTCTGGGGTCTGCCCCATATCGTATTTTGGCCAAGGGGAAGGGGAGAAGAAAAAATGTTTATCTTTCAAAAAAATGTGGATTGACGTTTTGGATATTCAAAATTAAAATAAAACTAAATAGAGCGTCTTTTTTGACGAAAATGACAAAGGAGGGGCGCAAAGCAGAGGGAAGAGAGGAAATGCAGAAAAGAGCTCTATCCAATCAGGAGATCCTGAAAAGAGGAGGTCATCGATTTATGCGAACCATAACGAAACGGCTCCTGTCTCTGGTGCTGACGCTGGCCATGTTGCTCTCCCTGGGCCTGACCGTCCAGGCTGTCAACACGGCGGTAACGGTCACGCTGAACGGGACGGCACTGGAGCTGGAAGCGCCCGCCTATATCGACGGGCAGGACCGGACCCAGGTCCCCGTGAGCATCGGCCCCCAGCTGGGGCTGACCTATCAGCAGAAGGAGGGGGAGGTCACCTTTGTAAAGGGAGAGGCCAGCCTGACTTTCCGGGACGGGTCCAAGGAAGCTGGCGGCATGACTATGGACACCGCCGCCGATCTGTCCGGTGAGGTGGGCTATGTGCCCCTGGCCTATCTGGCTCAGTTTTTCGGACTGAGTCTGACCTGGAACGGCGCTGCCCGCACCGCTGCGCTCTCCACCGGCTCCGACCTGACTGTGGCGGACATCCAGAGCATTCAGGCCTATACCGACGAGACCATGTACGGCACCGGTGTGGTGGAGGTGCAGGTCACCTATAAGCCGGGTGGCAATGTCAGCGGCGTCACCGCCGACAGCTACATCCTGGAGGACCGGGGCTCCCTGTCCCCCGACTACGGTCGGATCAAGATCGCTGGTGTCTCTGTCCAGGGCCAGACTGTGACCTTGACGATTGACGACGGCTCTGCAGCCACCGCCAACAACAAGCTGGTCTACACTGGGGATCAGAAGGAAGGCCCCCGTGAGCGCAACGTGTTCGGCATCTATGCCACCGGCGCCTGGTACCGCGATGTGAACGGCGTCATCTACTACGGCAAGGAAGATTCCGGCGAGTACAAGGCCAACACCACCGGCATGGGTTACCAGAGCCGCGCGTGCCTGGAGCTGAAGCTGCGCCACGCCGGCGAGGCTGAGAGCGCCGCCGCCGGCCTGGCCAACGGCAAGGGCCAGTATAACGCCGGCGGGCTGTGGAAGGAGACGGTGGACCGCCAGTTCGGCGCTGGTAAGTTCCAGTCCTTTGAGGATCTGGGCATCCGGATTCCCTCTACCGCCGCGGCAGCTACTGACGGCACCCAGGACGCCTATGTCCGGGGCTACGCCTATATCCCCGCCAACTATGATCCCGCCAACGGCATCGTGTTCACCCTGCAGGGACAGGGCATCTCCTACTGGAAGCTGCCCGACGGCACCGATGACGATGGCACCGGCATCATGTATGATTCCGCCACCACCTCCTGGGCCAACAAGGGTGCCATCGTGGTCAACATCCACGACCGCTCCAGCGCAGGCCCCGGCGAGTATTTCGATATCTATGATTTCGTGGTGGACGATGTCAATGTGATGCAGTATTTCATCGACACCTATGGTGTGACCGGCAACATCGTACTCCAGGGCAACTCCAGAGGCACCATGGCCTCCGCCTTGGTCATTAAGGCTCTGGCTGGACAGGCTTACAACCCCCAGAACCAGAAGAAGGATGCCGGACTGGAGGAGACCAGCACTCTGCCCGAGGGCAAGTATGACTTCACCATTGACGCCTATATCTGCCAGAATGGTACCTTCGGGTACAGCTACGATGAGGAGGACTGGGCCGCCATCGCTGCTACCGGCCTGAAGGTTTGGGCCTTCGACGGAGAGCAGGACTCCAACAACGTGGAGAGCATCGCTCAGTACACCCAGATCATGACCGAACTCAAGGGGGCCGACTGGGCGAAGGAGAACATTCGTCTTACCGGTTACCCCTCTGAGATCTATGCCTACTGGGGTGAGAGCGACCACTCCACCACCCGTATCAACGGCTGGTACTTTGATGATGCCGCTTTCTATGGCCCCGACTTGGAAATCGTGGACGGCCAGATCGTCTACAATACCAAGCTGAGCGACGGGGATACTTATACCCTGGACTGCCGGGGCAGCGCCGCCGGCAGTAGCAAGCAGGGCTATAAGTACACCGTGTACGACGAACTGTATCAGGAGTGGGCTCTGGACAAGAAAGGCGCCTCCGTCACTGCCGGAGCTCCCGCCGCTGACCAGATCACCTCTATCCAGGCCACAGCAGTGGCTAACTTCTATGGCTACAAGGTGGGTACAGTGGACATCACCTACGCCGCGGGTACTGACCTGACCGGCGTCACCGCCGACAGCTACACCCTGTATGACCGGGGCTTCAATAATCCGGAGTTCGGCGAGGTGGAGATCACCGGCGCCTCTGTGGATGGGAACGTGGTCACCCTGACCGTCGATCAGGGGACGGATAAGGTCACCGACCGCAGCCGTGAGACTTACGGAACTCTGTGCACCAGCTCCAGCTGGTATGTGGATTCAGAGGGGAACATCCACTATGGCGATACTCAGACCACTGATGCCCTGGGTATCACCATCTACCCCAACACCATTAAAAAGGGCCTGCAGTGGAGAGAGAATATGGACCTGGTGCTGTGCGTCAACAGCGACGACATCACCACCGGTATCCGCTCCACTGACGGCGCTGGCACTATGCTCGCCGATACCGTCTGGGAGCCCACCATCCTGGCCGATGACCTGGACAAGGTGGAGCTGGAGATGGTGGATGTAGGCTGGAAAGCTGCAGACTACACTATGCTGGGCGATCAGGGCGAGGTCCCCGTCCATGTTATCTACCCCGACAACTATGACCCCAACCGGGCGGAGCCCTACCCCGTCATCGACTATCAGTGCGGCGGCGGCGTCTGCTACTGGGAGGTCACTGACGGCAGCACCACCCCGGCCAACAACCTGGGCTGCAACGTGGTCTATGACGTGATGATGACCGAGTGGCACCGCCAGATGCCTGACGCCATCATTATGAGTGTCAACGTCCACTCCTCCACAGTAGAGAATTCTGCCAAGGAGATCGCCGGCGTGCTGGATTACGCCATCGAGAACTGGAACGCGGACAAGGACCGCATCATCCTGGTGGGCAACTCCCAGGGCACCCTGATCTCCTCCGACGTGATCCGCCAGCGCCCCGATCTGGTGGCGGGCTATGTGGAGTGCAACGGCAACCTGGGCGGCATGGCATCCGCTGATGCGGTGGACGGCACCCTGGCAAACAGCAGCCTGGGGAGCTGGACCGAGGAAGAGGTCCAGGCCATGATCGACAACGAGGTGTCCGTGTGGATGTTCAACGGCGAGACCGATGGTGACAACCCCGCTGCCCAGCAGGACGTGATCGAGATCGTGAAGGACCTGTACCGGGCAGCCGGGCAGAGCGAGTCCTGGATCGAGGAGCATGTCCGGGCCTCCGGGCTCCAGTCCTGGAAGTTCAAGGATTGGGGCGAGACCGACCACTCCGTTACCAAGGTGGTGGCTTGGTACTATTTGGGCCAGCCCTACATGGATGTGGAGAAGGGCACCTCTCTGAAGGCCGGCGACACCTACCAGTATTCCGGCAAGGAGGAGAGCTACGAGAAGTATCAGTACACCATGGACTATGTGTACACGGTGTACCCGGAGAGCGTGGCCCAGTGGGCGAAGGACGTTTTCGCCTCTGTGTAAGCGCGGATAGAGCCGGTCCCGCAGGCCGGCGGAAGGAAGAGCATTACTTTGCTTCCTCTCTCACGCTCTGCGGAGCGTCTCCCTAAAAGAGCGCCGGGCAGACCCGTAAGGGCCTGCCCGGCGCTCTTTTAGGGAAAGGGACCGTTTTTTCTGCCCCGTCATAGGATAGGGAAAGAAATGGGGGCGGTTTGGCATGAAAAGGGAAAAACAGATGGGGGAGGCCCCAGCGGTCCTGTGGCGGGAGGAGAAAAAGACCCTGACTCTGTGCGGGGAGCCGGTGCTGGAGGAGACCCTGGCCTGGCCGGAGTTTGAGGGGAAGGGGCGGGCTGTGCGCCGCATGACGGGCTACTACCGGCGCCTGGTCCGGTCCTGCCGCCTGCGCTGGGAGCGGGAGACCTACTGCCTGGCCTGCCTGCGGCTGGCCGCCTGCCGGGAGGAGTCCCGGGTCTTCCGGCCCTGGCAGGCAGGGCTGACGGGAGAGGTAGCCATGGAGGGGGCGGACCTGCTGAGCATCCGGATGGAGCTGCGGGAGGTGCGGGGAGACGGGCGGCCCCTCCTGTCCTGTTCCGGGGTGACCTGGGACTGGAAAGCGGGCGCGCCGGTTCCGCTGGGTATGCTGCTGCCGGAGCGGAGCCGCCGGCGGCAGCTGCTGGAGGGGATCAGGCAGGCAGGGGAGGGGGAGCTCCGGAGTGGGAGCTGTCTCCTGGACCCGGACTGGAAGGAGACGGCGAGGCGGAAATTTCGGGCCAGCCGCTTCTGCCTGCGCCCGGAGGGCATCGAGCTCTTTTATCCCCAGTGTTCTCTGGCCCCGGCGGTAGAGGGGGTGCCCTCCTTCCGGGTGCCCCTGGCGGGGGCTGCGTGGACGGCGGGGGAAGGGACAGCCTCAGAGACATAAAGCTGGGGCATGGCCGCATACCTCTTATTTGAGGTGATGGTCATGCTGCTCTCCCGTCTGAATGACGTCGTCTGGTCCCCCTGGCTGCTGGGGCTGTTCCTGGCAGCGGGGCTGTATTACTCCCTGCGGACCGGCTTTTTCCAGATCTTCCGCATACCCCTGTGGCTCCGCACCACCTTCGGAGCCATGCTGCGCCGGCGGGGGCGGGGGAATGGGCGGGGTATCTCCCAGTTCCAGGCCCTGGCCACCGCCCTGGCTTCCACCATCGGTACAGGCAGCATCGCCGGGGTGGCTACCGCCATCTGGTTCGGCGGGCCGGGGGCGGTGTTCTGGATGTGGGTCTCCGCCCTGCTGGGCATGATGACAGGGTGCGCGGAGAAGCTGCTCTCCGTGCGCTACCGCCGCGCCGGCCCCGCAGGGTGGCTGGGAGGGCCCATGTACTACATCCGGGACGGCCTGAAAAGCCCGCTGCTGGCGGGCTGGTTTGCCCTGGCATGCCTGCCGGCCACCCTGACCGGGGGAGACATGGTCCAGTCCAGCTCCATTGCCGCCGCCCTCCAGGCCACCTTCGGATGGGACCGGCTGGCGGTGGGGGCGGCCGTCGCGGTCCTGACGGGGCTGGTGATGGTGGGGGGGATCGGACGCATCGCCCGGGTGAGCAGCGGTCTGGTCCCGGCGATGGCGCTGCTCTATCTGGGGGGCGGGGCGGCGGTGCTGGCTGCCCGGGCCGACCAGATCCCGGAGGCGATGGCACTGATCTTCTGCTCCGCGCTCCGACCGGAGGCCGCAGTAGGGGGCGGAATGGGATACACCCTGGCTGCCGCTCTGCGGTACGGGGTGGCCCGGGGGGTGTTCACCAATGAGGCGGGGCTGGGGACTTCCGCCATGGCCCACGCTGCGGCAGAGGTGGACTGTCCAGCCCGGCAGGGGATGTGGGGGATCGTGGAGGTGTGCGTCTCCACCCTGCTGGTATGCACTGCCACCGCCCTAGTCATCCTGGTCAGCGGGGTGTACGGCCCGGCGGACGCCCTGGTCCGGGGGGCGTTGGGGGCAGTGCCTCCTGACCGGCTGGGGGCGCCGCTGACGGCGGCGGCCTTCTCCTCTGTGCTGGGGCCCTGGGGTGGGGCGGTGGTCTCCCTGAGCCTGCTCCTCTTTGCGTTCTCATCCATCCTGGGATGGAGCTGGTACGGGGAGCAGAGCATCCTCTACCTGACCGGGTCCAGGCGGCTGGTCCCCGCATACCGGCTGGTGTTCCTGTCCTGTGTGGTGCTGGGGAGCGTGTGGGAGGGGGAGGCAGTGTGGGAGCTGGTGGACCTGTGCAACGCGCTGATGGCCATCCCCAATCTGACGGCCCTCCTGCTCCTCTCCCCCCAGGTGCTGCGGGAGCTGCGGGACTGGGAGCGGACCGGAGGATAAAAGACAGGGGCCGCGGAAGTTTCCGCGGCCCCTGTCAAGGGGGAAGATCACTTTGAGACGAGTTCCGGACAGACTTCCTCATAGAAGCGCTGGGCTCCGTCGTGAAGGGGGATGGGGAGGTCCTCACACAGAAAATCCCGGTCGGACAGGACAGACATGGCGGGATACAGTTCCCCCATGATATCGGCAGACTCCCACAGGGCCTGGGTCATGGAGTAAACCAGCTCCTCGTCCATGGAGACGTCTACACACAGCAGGCACTTGACCCCGAAGGTATCTACATCTTCCTCCTGCCCCGCATAGGTCCCCGCCGGAATGACCACCGGATAATATGACTGATTCTCGGCCAAAATGGCCTCCAGCTCCTCCTGGGTATATTTCAGAAGCTGACAGGGCTGGTTTTGGGCCAGTTCCTTCAGTCCTCCCACCGGCGCGCCGGAGAAGCCATGGATGGCATCCAGTTCGCCCTGCTCTACCATCCGTGCCCCATCGCCCAGTCCGCAATTGAGCAGCTGCGTTCCTCCCTGGTCCAGACCAAGCACTGTCACCGCTGTACGGGCAGACAGCTCCGTGGTGGATTCCTGGGGACCCACGCCAATCCGCTTGCCTACCAAGTCATGGACATACTCCGCACCCACAGACTGGGGCGCAATCCAGTTGGAGGTACTGACATAGAGGGCCGCCACCGCCCGCAGACTCTCCATAGGCTGGGAAAAATCATCCTGCCCATAGTAGGCAGCGTAGGCCACATCACCGGATACCAGCCCCAGATCGATTTCTCCCCCAACCAAGCCCCGCACGTTCATCGCCGAGCCGGTGGATGCTCCGATATTCACTTTGATGGAGCTGTCTCCGTTGGTAATAGCCTGGGCAAGGGCGCTGCCCACGGTATACATCGTACCGCCGCTGTCGGCTGTGCCGATGGTCAGCACGGTCAGCCCTTCCTCTCCAGAGCCGGTTCCGCCGCCAGTACCGCAGCCTGTGAGCAAAAGGCACAGTGCTGCCCCCATCAACAGCGTTTTTCTCCACACGCCTGTGTCCGCCATGGTCTCCTCCCGTTTTACAATACACTAATAGGGTCCCTCTCTTCTTTTCGGCACTACTATACCACAGTTCACCCCGTTTTCACAATCGGAAGAACCCACAAAAACCACTCCGCGGCGCTGCTTTTGCAGCGCCGCGGAGTGGTTGTAGGAAGAGGGAAATGTTCAGGCTGCAAAGATGCTTCCGAACAAAGAGAGGAAAATCGGGTTGTAAATGTCGTCGATAATCACGGCGAAGGAGGGGTAGAGCACCCAGGCCACATTGTGCCAGCCATACTGATCCATGACCGCCTTCTCGTTGGCCACGGCGTTGGGTCCGGAGCCGCAGCCCCAGCCGCAGTTGCCGGCCGCCATGACAGCCGCACCGTAGTCCCGGCCGAACATGTTGAAGGAAACGAAGATGGCAAACACAGCCATGAGGACCGCCTGAACCAGCAGGATCACACCCATCTGGCCGGCCACACCAGCCAGAGCGGTAATGTCGATGGTCATAAGCACCAGAGCCAGATAGAGCTCCAGGAACATGTGCTCAATGGCGTCCACCTCAGGAGTGTAGAACTTGATATTCAGGGCCTCCATCACATTGCGGGCAATGGCGCCGGCAAACAGGCAGCCGATGAACTTGGGCATCTCGATCATGGGGATGTTGTCCAGGATGCAGTAGATGGGCATACCCAGAGCACACAGCAGCAGTACCATGCCGAACATGGAGACCATACGGCTGTTGCTCAGCTCGTTGATCTTGCCGTCCACAGCGGACTCAGGCTTGTCGTTGGGGTCAGACTTCAGACCGTGGCGGCTGATGAGGAAGGCAGCCACAGGACCGCCGATGAGGGAACCCATCACATTGCCCAGGGTACCGGCAGTGACGCCCACCGCGGTGGCGGACTCAGGAGCACCCATTTTCTCGATAAAGATCGGACCGAAGGAGGCAGCGGTTCCGACGCCGCCGGACATAGCAGAGGAGGAGCACTGCAGAGCCAGGAAGGGATTCAGGCCGATGAGCTGGCCCACCAGCACGCCCAGAACATCCTGCAGGGTAATGAGCAGGCAGGCGGCAATGGCGATCTTCAGGCACAGCTTACCACCGGCGTGGCGGATCAGCTTCCAGCTGAAGCCGAAGCCCACGCACATAAAGAAGATGTTCTGACACAGGTCCTGAATGGTGCTTACATTAAAGGAAATGGCGATGAGGCCGCTGCCCTTCAAAATAGCAACTACAATGGAAAACAGCAGGCCGGACACCACCGGGGCGGGGATCGCGAATTTCCGCAGCAGAGCGGAACGCTTGACGATGGCATGTCCCAGGAAGATCACGATGGCCGCAAAGCCCAGGCTGGTCAGGTACTCAAACTTGAATGAGCTGACCGCCCCGTCTACTCCGGGGGTGTAGCTGCCAAAATACGCTAGGATTTCTTCTACCGTTGGCATAAAAATACCTCCTTGTTTCTCTCTCCGCACACGCTCCGGCTCCCTCTCGCCGTGATAGACAGCGTGCGGTTTTCTTAACAAAAAGTTTAAAAAATTCAGCAAGTAAAGTCAATTTAAGTACGTATTGAAGGACTTTTGTAAGTAAAGTAACAAAAGATCCGCTTGTGGGACATCCACAAACGGATCTTTTGTTCCGGGCAATCTGTGCGCATATCTGTATGAGATTTTCGCCATTTACGCCTTTTTCAGAAGAAATGTACAAATTTGAACGCAGCTTTTTGTTCCTTATGTAGATCCCTTTCCCGCTGCACCAAAGTTTCCGGTGTAGCGGTAGCGGATGGAAGGACGGCCTCCGGTCTGGTAGTCGATAGAGCTGACCAACTCCCCGGTTTCCACCATATAGTTGACATAACGACGAATGGTGATCCGGGACAAATGTACCTGTTCAGCGATCTCCTCGCTGGTAAGGGCCTGTCCTTGACTGCGGGCCAGGAAGTCCTGAATCAAACGCAAAGTGGCTCCATTGAGTCCTTTGCTCAGCTGAGGCGCGCTTTCCTCTCCGTCCTGGGACTGCAGCAGCTGGTCAATGGCCCTTTGATCCATTCCCCCTGAGTTGGACAGCAGCTTCTGCCGCTGAAGGAACTTGTCCAGCGCCTGCCGGAACCGGGCAAACTCAAAGGGCTTGACCAGATAATCCTGCACTCCCCGGCTGAGCAGAGAGCGCACAATATCTGTATCGCTGGCCGAGGTGACCATGATCACCGCCGGAGCCCGCCCCATGGCATGCAGGTGATCCAAAAACTCCTGCCCGTTCATCTCCGGGGTGTAGTAGTCCAGCACGATCAGCTCCACGTCCTGGTGTGCCAAATACTCCAGGGCCTGTCCTCCGCTCTTGCACACCTGCACCACCTGAAAATGGCGATCGCTCTCCACATACTGCCGGTCAATGGCCGCCACCATGGGGTCGTCCTCTAAAATCAGCACCCGATAGGTCATACTGCTCCCTCCTGTCTGGTAAAGGTCAGGGTAAAGCAGCTGCCTGCCCCCGCCTCAGTCACAATGTCGATGGTACCGTTGTGGCTCTCTACAATCTGCTGCACCAGGGGCAGGCCCAGGCCCCGGCCCTCTCCTTTGGTGGAGACTCCTTTTTCAAAGATGTGCTCCCGCACCGCCGGGTCAATTCCCCGGCCCGTATCCTCACAGACAATGATGTTGCAGTCCGGGCGGCAGTATAGCCCCAGCTTGATCTCCAGCAGCTCACCATATCCCTTTGCCAATTCCTCAATGGCATTCTCCAGCAGATTACCCACCACGGTGATGCAGTCCTGCTCCTCCAGCAGCAGATCTTCCGGTCGGCAGCTGCTGTCAGGCGCTACCGTCAGGCGGATCCCCAGTTCCGCTGCGTGCATCATTTTGCCGATCACCAGAGCGCACAGCCGGGAGGCACGGATGCAGTCGGCGGTCTCCCGGATGGCCTGACTGGAGACAAGGCCGCTGTTGACGATGAAAGAGATGGCCTTTCCAGTCTCTCCCGTCTGGAGATACCCCAGGATGACGTGGAGCTTATTCATAAACTCGTGGTTGAAAAAGCGCAGGGTGTCCAGCATATTCCGGGTACCCGACAGCTGATCGGACAGCCGCATCATCTCCGTCTTATCATGCAGCACACTCAGCACGCCGTCCAGTCCCTCTTCTCCCCGAATGGGCACTTCGCTGGCCAGTACCTGCCGCTCTCCAATCACGCAGGAACGGTTGTGGAACGTCTGTCCGGTGCTGGCCGCCTGGACACAAGCACTCTCCGGGAAAACCTCCTCCATCTGCCGCCCCTCCAGTTCCCCCTGGGAAGCGCCCAGAAGGCGCTGGGCCGCCTGATTGGAAAAGATGATCGTTCCCTCCCGGTCGGTGGCCACCAGTCCATCCTCAATGGCGTTGAGCACATCTTCCTGCTTGAGATAGAGTTCCAGCAGTTCGGTGGGATGGTGTCCTTTCAGGGACCCCCGCAACAACGCTACGATCCCCCGGGACAGCCCCACACCCAGCAGTAACACCACGCCCAGGATCACCAGGGCGTAAATCACGATCACCCGGTTCTGCTCCCAGATATCGGAGGTAAAGATAGAAGTCATCACAAAGCCGATGATCTCCCCCTGGTCATTTTCCACCGCGTGGAAGGCCCGGCGCTGAGATCCATAGGTGCTGTATCCGGTGGTGATATAGGGTTCGCTGCCCTCCAGGATGGGCACCTCCTCCCCTTCCACGAAGGTCTCGCCGCTCTGCTGGCGGTCGGTGTGATAAAAGCGCAGGCCGCTGGTGTTGTAGATGACGATCACGTTCAGATCCTTCACGTTCTCGCTCAGGCTGTCCAGCTGCCGGGAAACAGCCGGGTCCGGATACCCCTGTTCCAGCATGTCCTCCACCGCTTCCAGCTGTGCAATATAGGCGGCGCTGCTGCGGATGGTGTCATCCATGCTCCTCAGCTGCCGGGTAATATCCACATACAGCATGATCCCCATGGTCACAAGCAGCAAAATGGATGAGACGCTGACAAAGCTGATAAACAGCTGCCTCTCCAGCGGCATTTGTTTGAATTTGGCCAACATGGCTTTCTCCTCCGTTTCGCCCTTGTGTCTCTGCAGCACAGCAAAAGGCGTGCCCGGTTTTTGTATCCAGGCACGCCTTGTGGTTGCTTGTGTGTATTACGCCTTCACCGGGAAGGTAATTCCGCCCACATTCACATTGACAGCGGCAATCTCCAGGCCGGTCATGGACTCCACCGCGTTCTTTACGCCGTCCTGCACCGCCTTGCCCACCTCGGGGATGGTGTTGCCGTAGGACATAAGAATGGACAGATCCACCGTCACCTTCTCATCTTCCATCTGCACATGCACGCCCTTGGCCAGGGTCTTCTTTCCCAGCAGTTCGGCAATATCGCTGCCCAAATTGGCGGCCAGGCCGCTGACTCCCTCCACCTCCAGGGCGGCGGCGGCGGCAATACCAGCCAGCACTTCTTCGGAAATATGGATATTGCCCAGCTCGTCAGAGCGGGAGACATACTCCTTATTCTCGCTCACGGATGGTCACGCTCCTTCACGTTACAGTTCTTCCAGGATACTTGGTGTTATTGTACCACGCCGGAGCGTCTTTGACAACCAAAACCTAAAATTTCTAGCCCTCACTCCACCTCGATGATGGTCACCTGGTCGGCAGTAAAACCGGCATTCTGGCTGACCACATCCAGGATACGGGCGGTATCCGCGTCGGTGAGTCCCCCTTCGGGCGCAGCGACTGCCAGGCTCAGAGAGTTTTCCCCAATAAAGGCCACACAGTCGGTATACCCCTTGGCAACGATCATGTTTTCGATTTGGGCCTCGGTAACGGTGTAATCGGCCATGGTTTGGATGCTCTGATTGGCCTCATCCCGCAGGGTCTGATCCGCATCCTCCCGGGCGGCGGCATCCTGGAGCAGGCTCAGGGCGCTGTCCCGAGACTGCTGGCGGTTGAGCCTGGCATTGGCAAAGTAGTCATCGCCGCTCTCTGCACCGGTCTGCTGGCCGTCGGTGCTGCTCTGGTCCCCCTGCTGGGCAGCGTCGTCCTGCTGGGACGAACTGGAGCTATCCGAGCTGGAACTGCCGGACACCAGCGGATCTTCCTTCCCCACCATGGTGGACTCTCCCAACGTTTTGCCTGCCTCCTGCTCATAGCTCCAGTTTAAGTACACCGCCGCACACACGAACACGGCGATCACCGCTACCACCGCGTTGCGCTTCCAAAGCTGGGACATGCCCTTCTTGTTCCCTGTTTTCATTGCTGACTTCCTCCCTATTCATTTCAAAGTTTCGGCCTCAGGCCGCGCTTTTGCATACGGAAATATGATTGCTGCCCAGCCCGGTGACGGCGGAGACCGCCTCCATCACCGCCAGGCGCACCTGGGGATCGTCCCCGCCGGGACATACCACCAGTGCCCCCCGGAACTGGGGAGCCACCGTCTGGAGGGGTACTACATCCTGACTGCCCGACCCCCGGCCCACCGTCACGGTGGTTGTGCTGCTGTCGCCCTGGCTTCCCTGTTCCTTGTCCTGGGCCAACACCTGGCGGCTGCTGCTCTGCAAGGACAATACCACCTGGGCCTCTCCGGCTCCCTGGATTTGGGAGATGGTATGGGCCAGCTTCTCTTCAAACGCCTCCAGATCAAATTCCTCCTGGACCGTCTCCTGGGTCGCGGACTCCGTTTTTTCTCCTCCCTGAGGCCATAGCAGCAGGACGATTCCAACCGCCACCACCAAAAGGACATAGCCATACCGCTCCAGCCCCTTCTTCCAGACAGACAGCCCTGGGGGCCATTGAAATTTCACGGTGATTCCTCCTTTGTTCCATACTGCTGGCGCTCCGGCGGCACCCCCAGATCCTCCTGGATCTGCTGGGTGAGCTGTTCCCGCTGCACGGAGGTCAAATCCCCTGTCACGGTGACCTGCCATGGAAGAAATGCCCCGTCCCCCTCCGGGGCACACAGCACTTCCACCTGACACTCTGCCCCCAACTGGGCCGCCTTGTCCACAATATATGCACTGCATTCCTCTTCTATGATGGTTTTCATCGTCTCGTCCCGCTGCTGCTCCAGCTCTTGTACCTCCTCCTGAGGCTGCCAGCTCTCCAGCCATTCTTCCGGCTCCACACCCTTCAGACTGGCCAGGGGAGAAAGCAAGGCCGCCGCCATCACCAGCCCCGCTGTCAGCCGCCCCACCCGGCGCACCGGTCCAGGCGGGATCAGCCCCTGGGCCAAGGCACACAGGATAGCCGCCGCCGTCACCGACAGCAACCACTCGCGCAGCGCCCCTATCATGGCGCTACCGCCGACACGGCGGACACGATGCTCAAAAGCAGCATGAGGGCACAGCTGCCCGTCATGCCCATCAGCAAACCAAAAGCCCCGCCGATGCTGTCCATCAGAGCGCCCAACCGGGAGTGATCCACCGTCCCAGCCAGGGCGGCAGCCAGCTTATAGGCCAGGTAGTGGAGGGCCAGCTGCAAAAAGGGTGTCAGGCAGATGGCCAGCACCACCAGCATCCCTGCCACGCCCACCGTCCCCCGCAGTACACTGGTGCTGGCCAGAGCGCTTTCCGCCGCATCAGAGAGGATACCTCCCACCACAGGCACCGCCCGGGAGATGGTCATGCGGGCAGTCTTTACCACCGCCGCGTCTACCGACCCGGCGATAGCCCCGCTGGCGGTGAGATAACCAGTAAAGGCCAACAGCATGGCGGTGAGGAAAAAGACCGCCGTCCCACGCACCAGCCCCGCCAGCTTGCCCAGGCCCCCGTTACCCAACGCGGCCTTGGCACAGGACAGAGCGATGTAGGCGTACACCAGGGGTACCAACAGGCTGTCCACCGCGGTAATCAGCAGGTCGGAGAAGAGCACCGTCACCCCCTGTCGCACGGCCGCCCCGGTCACCGAGCCGGTGGCAGCGGTAAGCGTAGCCATGGCGGGGAGGATGAGGTCGGCAAAATCCCCCATTTTTGAGATGGTCTCCCGTCCCAATCCCACCATGGTGGTCATATCGCTCACCGTCAGAGCGGTGATAGCCAGGGCTCCCGCCAGTTCCACCGCTCCCAGTCCCACGGGCTTGTCCTCCTCCAGCCCCTGGGCCAGGCCGCACAGCAGTACCACCGCCAGCAGCTTTAATGCAGTGCCCAAACTGTGGCGCAGCAGTCCACCCAGCTGATCCACGGCCGCCTCCAGCAGATTCTGTACCCCCTGGCCCAGTCCCCCGTCCGTGGACACGCCATAATCCTGGGCGCTCTCCAGCACCTGGTCGGCCTGAGAGAAGGAGAGATCCACGCCGCATACCGGCAGCACGGTCAGAGGCAACAGTACCAACAAAGCCAAGATCCGCACCTTCACATCAGCATCCCCTCCATCATCTTTAGTACTCCTCCCACCAGAGGCAGAGAGACTGCCAGGGCTAAAATGGTTCCCGCCGTCTCCACAAAGGCGGCCACACCGCTCTCCCCCGCGCTTTTGCACACCTCTGCGGTCAGCCGGGTGAGGATGCCAGTGTCTATATCCGTGGTGTAGGATCCGTAAATGCCTCAACTACTCCACTTTACGTGGTAGATGGTATTCCATACGATGGTAAGTTGGCAAACATCAACAGCCAGGACATCGCTTCTGTCACCGTTTTGAAGGATGCTG
>ENA-UEYL01000339-UEYL01000339.1-human-gut-metagenome-genome-assembly--contig:-NODE-339-length-50062-cov-19.984755_pt1 | contig 50062 bp, 46 predicted proteins | sample MGYA00242941_ERZ507946 | MGnify/ENA primary metagenome ERZ507946 (study PRJEB26167, sample SAMN06115482) | human gut metagenome | host: Homo sapiens | place: China:Guizhou | collected 2015-03-11...
AAGCGTCTGCTGATCGGCGATGACGAGCACGGCTGGGACGACAACGGCGTGTTCAACTTCGAGGGCGGCTGCTACGCTAAGGTCATCAACCTGGATAAGGAGTCCGAGCCCGATATCTACAACGCCATCAAGCGCAACGCTCTGCTGGAGAACGTCACTCTGGATGCCGAGGGTCACATCGACTTCGCTGACAAGTCTGTCACCGAGAACACCCGTGTGTCCTACCCCATCAACCACATCCAGAACATCGTGCGTCCCGTTTCTTCTGCTCCCGCAGCAAAGAACGTGATCTTCCTGTCTGCTGACGCCTTCGGCGTTCTGCCCCCGGTCTCCATCCTGACCCCGGAGCAGACCCAGTACTACTTCCTGTCCGGCTTTACCGCAAAGCTGGCAGGCACCGAGCGCGGCATCACCGAGCCCACCCCCACCTTCTCCGCTTGCTTCGGTCAGGCTTTCCTGGAGCTGCACCCCACCAAGTACGCTGAGGAGCTGGTCAAGAAGATGAAGGCCAGTGGCGCAAAGGCTTATCTGGTCAACACCGGCTGGAACGGCACCGGTAAGCGCATCTCCATCAAGGATACCCGCGGCATCATCGACGCGATCCTGAGCGGTGCTATCAACGAGGCTCCCACCAAGAAGATCCCCTACTTCGACTTTGAGGTCCCCACCGCTCTGCCCGGTGTCGACCCCGCCATCCTCGACCCCCGCGACACCTACGCAGATGCCGCGCAGTGGGAAGAGAAGGCAAAGGATCTGGCTGGCCGCTTCGTGAAGAACTTCGCTAAGTACGAGGGCAACGAGCACGGCAAGGCTCTGGTCTCCGCAGGCCCCCAGCTGTAAGCTGAACCCCGCATTTTTCTTCTGAACTCCATATAAAATAAGCGCCCGCCCCGTGGTTCTGCTCGAACCATAGGGCGGGCGCTTTGCTGTTTGCATTCAAGCTATCCAAACACTTTTTGTCCGGGTAAACAGAGCGTCGATTGCCTTTTGCGCGGCCTTATGCTATGCTTTTTCCAAGGGAGTTGATAAAATGGATGCCAGAACTTTCGGAAATTATCTGAGCCGGATGCGCAAAGCGCAGGGGCTGACACAGGCAGAACTGGCGGAACAGCTGCACGTTACTGACAAGGCTGTCAGCCGCTGGGAACGGGGCATCGGTCTGCCGGATATCAACACACTGGAACCGCTGGCAGATGCTCTGGGGCTGACCCTTGCCGACCTTATGCACTGCCGCGCCCCGGAAGAAGCCGATACCGCACCGACCATCCAGCTGGAAGATTTCTTTACCATGCTGCGCCGACAGCACACTGTAGATTGGCATTCTGTGCGCACCGCTCTGCTTGGGCTGAGCATTGCGCTTGCCTTATGGGGCGTTTTGGCTTGCCCCGGCACCATTGCGGTGCACTGGTATGGTCTTGGCGATGGTTCTTTTCGGGCAGACGGCTGGATGCATTCTCTCGTCATTTTCCCGTTGTGTGCAGGCATTGAATTTTTATCGCTGGAGATCTGGAACAGCTTTGAACAGACAGGCTATTATCGCCGCTGGGGTGAGATCAATCTTTTCATCATTCATGCCATGTCTTTCGGCACGCGTTCTGCCAGATGGATGAAGGTCGTGCTGGATCTTCTGTTTTTCTTTTGCTTTGGTTTTGTGATTCCATTTGTAGAAGCGTGGATGATTTTTTTGAATTGATGCCAACCATTTCCGTAAAAAAGGGTACAGCGGAGCGCCCGCAGGCGTTCCGCTGTACCCTTTTTCAAAACAATAATTTAGCCCAGCAGTTCCAGCACACCGGCCTTGGGGCGGGCGCCCACGGCCTGACGCACCAGCTTGCCCTGCTCGAACACCAGCAGGGTGGGGATGCTCATTACCCCGAACTGTGCCGCCAAGTCCGGCTGCTCGTCCACGTTCACCTTGCCCACCTTTACATCGGTGCGCTCCTCGGCTACCTCGTCCACCACGGGGCTCAGCATCCGGCAGGGACCGCACCAGCTGGCCCAGAAGTCCAGCAGAACGGGCTTTTCGCTGTGGAGCACTTCCTGTGCAAAGTTTTCCTTGGTAATATTGATGACTGCCATATTTTTTCCCTCCTGAATGGGTGTTGTGTTTTACTGACAATATCAGTATACCCCATACGCCGCCTGCTTTTCCGTGACCGGGTCACGCAGACACAAAAACAGCTGCTCCGGGCGCACCCGGAGCGGCTGTTTTTGAAGGAGGTAATGAGGTAAATGAATAAGGATCTCCCAACGCTTATCCCGGGGTGCAGGCCCCGGACAGGCGCTCAGGCAAAGAAGGAGATGACCAGAGCCACGAGGAAGCCAACGCCGCCCACCAGCGTTTCCATAATGGTCCAGGTCTTGAGGGTGGTCTTTTCGTCCATGCCCACAAGGCTCTTTACCAGCCAGAAGCCGGAGTCGTTGAAGTGGGAGCAGACAGTGGAGCCGCCTGCAATGGCAGCGGTGACACAGGCCAAGTACAGCGGGCTCAGCGCGCTGATGCCGGGCATGGCAGAGATGATGCCTGCTGCCATGGTCATAGCCACGGTAGAGGAACCCACCGAGATGCGAACCAGAGCAGCCACGATGAAGGCCACCAGCACCAGCGGCAGACTGGCGTTTGCCACGGCGTTGCCGATGACATCGCCCAGACCGGAGTTCTGCAGCATGTAGCGCAGCACGCCGCCGCAGGCGGTGACCAGCAGGATCATGCCGGTGGGCTCCAGAGACTTGGTCATGATCTTTTCCAGCTGAGCGTTGTTATAGCCGTGGCGGGTGCCCAGCAGGTACATCGCAGCGATGGTAGCCAGCAGCAGCGCCATGAAGGGCTCGCCGAGGAAGGCCAGAACGGGCTGGATGCCGGCCAGTGCAGGCACCACCTTTGCCACGGAGTTTGCGATGATGAGCAGCAGGGGGATCATGATGATGCCCACGATGGTGCCGAACTTGGGCAGCTTGCTCTCGTCAATGTCTGCCTGCTGTGCCACGTGCTCGGGGACTTCGATCATGTACTTTTTGCCGCAGATGCCGCCCCAGATGGGACCGGCGGCGATCATGGCAAAGATGCCGCAGAAGATGCCGATGAGGATGACCCAGCCAAGGTCAACGCCCAGCATGGTAGCCACCAGCACGGGGCCCGGCGTGGGAGGGATGAAGGCGTGGCCGACCGCCAGACCGGCCAGCAGGGGGATGACGTAGTACAGCACAGAGCGCTTGGTGCGCTTTGCCAGAGAGAAGGCCAGCGGGATGAGGATGATCAGACCGGCATCAAAGAACACCGGCATGGCCACCACCAGACCCGTGATGCCCAGTGCCCACGCGGCCTTTTCGTCACCGAACTTCCGCACCATGGTCACAGCCAGCGTCTGCGCGCCGCCGGATTCCTCCAGAATGGCACCGAACATGGAGCCCAGACCCACCAGAAGGGCGATGCCTTTTAAGGTGTTGCCGATGCCCTCGTTCACCGAGCCGATGATGTCGGACAGGGGCATACCGGCCATCAGGCCGATGCCCACCGCACCGATCAGGATGGAGATCATGGCGTGTACCTTGAACTTGATAATGAGAATGAGCAATAGGATCAGGCCTGCCACGGCAGCAAAAACCAGCCGTGCCGCATCGGGCGTTGCAACTGCTGTCATAGAAAATTCCTCCGTTTCGTGATTTTTGGTTGCACTTATCCAAGCCGTCCGGCAAAACCCGCCGGACAGTTTACTTTTGGTTATTTATGAGGAGCGGTTTACTCCATGTATGCACCCTTCATGGGGCTGACGGCGTGCTGAGAGTAGAGCTTCAGCAGACCCTTAGTGTACTTGGGTGCTTTGGGCTTCCAGTTGGCGCGGCGCTCGGCAAGGATGGCGTCCATCTCTTCGGGGGTCTTGGGCTCGCCCTTCACGCCCACAATGGCCAGCTTGCGGTTATGGACGTCGATCTGGATCAGGTCGTCCTGCTCCACCAGTGCGATGGGGCCGCCCACCGCAGCCTCCGGGCTGACATGGCCAATGACAGGGCCGCGGCTTGCGCCGGAGAAGCGGCCGTCGGTGATGAGGGCCACGCTGGAAGCCAGCTTCGGGTCGGCGCAGATGGCCTCGCCGGTGTAGAACATCTCGGGCATACCGCTGCCGCGCGGGCCCTCGTAGCGGATAAAGATGGCGTCACCGGGCTTTACCTCGCCGTGCAGCACAGCGGAGATGCACGCCTCCTCGCTGTCGTAGGGCTTGGCGCGCAGGGTGGCTTCGAACATATTCTTGGGGCAGGCGGTGTGCTTGATGACGCAGCCTTCCGGGGCAAGGTTGCCCTTCAGGATGGCGATGCTGCCGTCGGTACCCTTGGCGTTGTCAAAGCTGTGGATGATGTCCTCGCGGCTGACCGGACGGGCAAAACCGGCGGTCTTTTCGGCAAGAATGGCATCACAGTGCTGGTAGAAGCCGTTCTTCTTCAGCTCCTCCAGATTCTCGCCCAGCGTCTTGCCGGTGACGGTCATCACGTCCAGATGTAGCATGGACTTGATCTCCTCCATCACGCGGGGCACGCCGCCTGCATAGTAGAAGTACTGTGCGGGCCAATCGCCGGAGGGACGGATGTTCAGCAGGTAGTGGGCACCCCGGTGCATCTGGTCAAAGGTGTCGGCGTCGATCTCGATGCCGAACTCGTGGGCGATGGCGGGCAGGTGCATGGTGGCGTTGGTGGAACCGGAGATGGCGGCGTGCACCATGATGGCGTTCTCAAAGCTCTTCTTGGTCACGATATCCTTGGCGGTGATGCCTTTCTTGACCAGCTCCATCAGCTGCTTGCCGGCATCGTAGGCGGCCTGTTTCAGCTCCGGTGCGGTGGCGGGCATCAGGGCGGTGCCCGGCAGCATCAGGCCCAGTGCCTCAGCCATGATCTGCATGGTGGAGGCAGTGCCCATGAAAGAGCAGGCACCGCAGCTGGGGCAGGCGTTGTGCTTGTAATAGTCCAGCTGGCTGTTGGGGATGACGCCGGTCTTTTCCCATGCGTCAAACTTGCCGATCTGCTCCAGCGTCAGCAGCTCGTTGATGGCGCAGGCGGGGTCGCTGACCACATACTCCTTGGGCAGGGTGTGGGCTTCCATGACGCCGCCGGTGACCACGATGGCGCTCATCTCCTTCAAGCGGCCGATGCTCATCAGCATGGCGGGCACGGACTTGTCGCAGCTGGCGATGAACACACCGCCGTCATAGACGCTGGCGTTTGCCTGTGCCTCCACCAGATTCACGATGGCGTCACGGTGGGGCAGAGAGTAGTTGATGCCGTCATGCCCCTGTGCGATGCCGTCGCACATATCGGTGGCAAAGTAGCGGGCAGCCTTGCCGCCGTTATCGTTGACCGCCTGCACGGCCTCCTTGACGAACTGATCCAGATGGGCACTGCCGGGGTGGCTGTCGCCGAAGGTGCTTTCCACCATGATCTGGGGCTTTGCAAGGTCCTCGACCTTCCAGCCCATACCCATTTTCAGCGGGTCGTTCTCGGGTGCTAAAGTGCGGACTTCCTGTGAACGCAACTCCATATCCATACCTCCAAATACTGCTTGCTTTCGTCCTTTTTTCTGCGGAACCTTTTGTGATTTTATTGTAAATCCGCAGATGTCTCTTTGCAAGTTGTCACGGGTATGTCCTACTTTTTGTGCAAAAACTCTGGGATACATCATGCACACTGCCCAAATCCGGGCGAATTTTGCCCAAAATCAGCCGTGAAAGCGGCTTTTGAGAAAAACGCGGAGAAAAAGTCATCTGATGACTTTGAAAAGGACCCTCTCAGTCAAAGCCTTTCCGGCAGCGCCGCGCTTTCCTTCACGACCCCACCCGTGAAAATGCAATGCCGGAGCGTCCGCAGACGCTCCGGCATTGCTCTATAAAAAATATTTTTCCGCTGACTATGCGCAGAGCAAAGCGGAGCGCATTTTCAATCAGTTTTGTGTATCAATTGACATACGCCGCCATGCCGATGGTGCCGTCATCCGGGTCCTCGCCATCGTAGACCTTTTTGATATAGCTGCGGTTGAAGTTCAGGTGCATCACCATGGCAGCCTTTGCGCCGATGGGGTCGTGGTTGGCAATGGCTTCGGTGATCATGCGGTGGGTCATGATGGTCTCATCAATGAGCTTTTTGTGGGTGACGTTCACGAACATCATCACCGCCGTGTCGATGACCGGGATCAGCTGCCCCACCACCAGATTTTTACTGCTCTCGGCAATGCAGGTGTGAAAGGCAATGTCGTCCTCAATGTAGCGGTCGCCCGCGTGGATCTTGTTCTCCACCCGCTCGCAGAGCCGCCGCAGCCGCTCGATATCCTCCGGGGTGGCGTTCTGCGCCGCCATTTCCGCAATGCCCGGCTCCAGCAGCAGACGGACGTTCACCAGATCAAAAGCCAGTGCGTTTTTATCCTGTACGCTGCGCAGGTTCAGCGGGTCGGAAAGGCCCTTGACCGTGGTCACCACATAGGTGCCGGAGCCTTGCCGTACCTCCACGATGCCCTTGCTGGACAGCAGCTTTACCGCCTCGCGGATGGTGCTGCGCCCCACCCGGAACTTTTCGCCCAGCGCAAACTCGTTGGGCAGCTTTGCGCCCGGTTCCAGCGCTTCGTCCAGAATATAATGGTAGATCTGGTCCTCCACCTGCTCGGCCAGCAGCTTGTTTTTCAGATGTGAAAATTCACTCATGGCAGCTCCCTCCGTGTCCTTGCGCATCTGATGGTCTTGTTACCCGCACACACTGCCGTCCGGGGCAAAGAACTGAACGTGCTTTTGCCACTGGGTGGGGCTGATGGTGCGGCGGTAGCAGTCGGCCAGCGCCTCCACCACGGCCTCCGGGGCAAGGGGGGTGCAGCCCGGGCAGTCCAGCACCAGAATGCGGAACCATGCGTCAAAAAGATGCTCGGTGTAGTGGGTGTCCCACGCGCCACAGCGGGCGTAAAAGCCCAGCCGCCGCACCGCCATGGCGGCGTCCTCGGCCTTTTCCGGCATCTCGGCTTCAATAAGGATGGCTTCGGCGTCGCCCTCTTGGGCGGGCAGCTGCGCCAGCAGCTGCGCCCCGATGCCGTGGGCGCGGTAGGCGGGCACGACGGCAAAATAATCCAGCTGGCTCACCCGACAGCCCTCCGGCCGCACCATCAAAAGATAAGCCGCCAGCGTGTCGCCGTCAAACACGCCCCAAGTGTGGGCGGTGCCGTCCGCTTCGCTGTTCAGGATCATGCTCAAAGGCTTCAGCTCCCCGGCGGGAAAGTCCCGGCGCATCTCGTTCAGATACACCTCGGTCAGCTCAGGGCCGGTGAGCAGCCGCCATGTGAAGGTTTTGGTACACATACGATAAAGAACCCTTTCCGATGCCGCTTTGCGCAGCATCACGTTTTTTCCAGTATAGCATAACGGATGTTTTGCCGAAAGTCAATCTGTGCACCCTTTCGGGCGGCAGCGCCGCCGGTTTTGCTGGGGGGGCTTGCATCCGGGCGCAGAATCGGGTACTATACAGGTAACAGAATTTTTCCCTCCGGCGCTGCCGGAAGGGCTAAGGTGTATCTGAAAACAAAGAAAATGACGAATATTTCGCAAGCACAAGCGGGATTTAAGGCAAATAGCCGCAGGAATCCTTTGTGGATTTCAAGGCTGTTTAACGCAAAATCCGGCTGTGCTTGTAGAAATAGACTAATTTTTCGACTTTTCAGATGCACCCCAGGATAAAAAAGGAGACTTGTACTATGGAATGGACCGATATCCGCCTGACCGTGGCCAAGGCTGATGCCGAAAACGCCGAAGCCGTTGCTACCCTGATCGCCGAGGGCGGCATCTACATCGAGGATTACAGCGACATCGAGCAGCAGGTGGCCGAGATCGCCCATGTGGACCTGATCGAGCAGGAGCTGCTGGACAAGCCCCGGGATACCGTGATCATCCACCTGTATCTGGAGCCGGGCGCTTCTCAGGTGGAAACGCTGGCACTCATCGCCGCCCGCATGGAAGCCGCCGGCATCCCCTACACCGTGGAGACCGAGGGCGTGGAGCAGGAGGACTGGCAGAACGGCTGGCGCAAATATTATCACCCCATGGAGATCGGCAGCCGTCTGGCTGTGGTGCCCTCGTGGCAGCAGTACGACACCGACCGGGTAAAGCTGATCCTTGACCCCGGCCTTGCCTTTGGCACCGGCGGTCACGAGACCACCAGTCTTTGCCTTGAAGCGCTGGACGAGCAGGTGCGCGGCGGCGAGCGGGTGCTGGATATCGGCACCGGCAGCGGCATCCTTGCCATTGCCGCCCTCAAGCTGGGCGCTGCCAGCGCCGAAGGCGTGGACATCGACCCCGTGGCGGTGCGCACCGCCGGGGAGAACGCAGCCCTGAACGGCGTGCAGGATAAGCTGACCGTGCTGGTGGGTGACCTGTCCGATAAGGCCAGCGGCACTTATGATATCATCACTGCCAACATCGTGGCTAACGCTATCCTCAGCCTTGCCCCCGCCGTTCCCGGCCTGATGGCCGAGGGTGCAACCTTTATTGCCAGCGGCATCATCGACAGCCGCAAGGACGAGGTGATCGCCGGGCTGGAAAAGGCCGGTCTGTCCGTGGTGGAGGTCAAGGAAAAGCGCGGCTGGGAGTGCATCGTCTGCAAAAAGGCCTGAGATTCAAATATTATAAGAAGGAGCGCACAGTATGCCGCACCGCTACTTTACCACCGAGATCTCCAACGGCACCGCCACCCTGCGGGGCGCGGACGCCCATCACCTTGCCCGGGTGATGCGGGCAAAGCCGGGAGATACCGTCATCCTCTGCGACGGCAACGCCGTGGAGTACACCGCCACCATCACCGGATTTGGGGAGGACAGGGTAGATTTTGCCGTAGAGCCGGGCTACCCCAGCGCCGCCGAGCCCACCGTGGAGATAACCCTGCTGGCAGGCTACCCCAAGCAGGACAAGCTGGAACAGATCATCAAGCACGGGGTCGAGCTGGGCGCTGCCCACATCGTGCCCTTCTTCAGCCGCTACTGCGTGGTTGCACCCAAAAAAGAGGAGCAGAAGAACGAGCGCTACAACCGCATTGCGCTGGAAGCCGCCAAGCAGTGCGGCCGGGGCGTTCTGCCGGACGTAGCCCTGCCGCTGCCGAACTTCGGGGCGGTGTGCCGCAGCTTTGACCAGTACGACCTGGTGCTGTTCTGCTACGAGTGCGGCGGCGCACCCCTGCGCCAGCTGTTGGCAGAGGCAAAGCCCGCCGACGGGCAGAAGCTGCGCCTTGCCATCGTGACCGGCGCCGAGGGCGGCTTTGCCGCCGAGGAGGCCGAAATGGCCGCCAAAGCCGGGGCAAAAACGGTGGGTCTTGGCCCCCGCATCCTCCGCTGCGAGACCGCCCCGCTGGCGGTGCTCTCCGCCGTCATGACCCTGACCGGGAATCTGGAGTAAGCATAAAAAAAGGACGTATCTGCTTGACAAATACGCCCGGAATGATTATACTGAAAACAGAAAAGGTGCTGCCCGGCAATGGTCAGCTTCCATACCCTAGACAATCAGAAAAGATTGGCCGTTTGAGTCTGGACAACTGTGGCGGTCAATCTTTTTTGTTTTGCTTGCTCTCGATGTACTGTAACACTTTTAACGTAACGTCAACCGTTTCGTAGACCACGGTAACAATAAGCGTTGCCAAGGCCAAGGTTTCCAGCAGCGTCATAGGGCATCCCCCCTTTGCCGTCAGGCTCCGGGAAGATCACAGTTTCTCAAAAAAGTTCCTTTCCCGGCGTTGCGCCTGATTCATTCCGAAGAACGAGTTTTGCGAGCCGGGTACGGAAGCATGACCACCTGCAATGCAGGCAACACCTAGTCTACCGCCTTTTCAGGCGGTGTTTTTATTGTAGCATACTTTTTTGTTCGTTACAACAAAAATATTTGTATAGTGAAAGAGGCTGCTGCACAGGTTTTGTGCAGCAGCCTCTTATTATTTTGCGATATATTACGTTTTGTAAATGTTTTTAGCCGTTTTCCCCAGCGTACGGGTGGGCATCGGTGTCCAGCAGGGCTCGCTTTACCTTGAGCAGATTCTGCGGGCTTACCGAGAAGCTGCGCAGACCGAGGTGCAGGTACTGCGCCGTGTTGGCGGGGTTGCCCACGGCAAGGCCGCAGATGGTCACCGGGACGTGGTGCGCGCTGGCGGCATCCATCACCATGGTGATCAGCTTTTTCATGGCAGGGCTGGCGGGGCGGTAGTAGTGCTCTGCGCTGGCAAGCTCCCGGTCGGCGGCGTGGGTGTACTGGGTCAGGTCGTTGGTGCCGATGACCAGAAAATCGCAGCCGTGGGCTATAAAGTCCTCCACGGTCAGGCAGGCGGCGGGGATGCTCAGCATCACGCCGAACTGGGTATTCTCGTTAAAGGGCACGCCCCGCTCCCGCAGGCTCTGGCGGCAGTGCTCCACAATGCTCATGGCGGCGTCCCAGTCCTCTACATCGGTCACCATGGGGAACATCACCCGCAGCGGCCCGCGCGCGGCGGCGCGCAGCAAGGCGCAGATCTGGGTCTGGAACTGCTGGGGCTGACGCAGGCTGTTGCGGATGCCGCGCAGGCCGAGCTTGGAGGACTGCGGCCCCTGATTGGCATCCGCCACGGTGCGGTCAGAGCCAAAGTCGAAGGTGCGCACGGTCACCGGGCAGCCGTTTGCGGCGGCCAGACAGGAGCAGTAGAAGAAATACTGCTCCTGCTCGTCCAGAATGCGCCCGGGCAGCATCATGTAGCCGCTGCGCAGCAGCCCCACGCCCTTTGCACCGGACTGCATGGCGGTGTCGATATCCTCCGGGCCGAAGCAGTTGGCCAGCAGTTCAAAGGGCTCGCCGTCCCGCGTTTCGTCCGGCAGGCTGTGCAGCTGCTTCATCTCCGCGTCCTCGCGCTGGAGCTGGCAGATGCTGGCTTCCGCCTGCTGGCGGGCGACGGCATCCGGGTCAAGGATGCAGTTGCCGTTGGTTGCGTCCAGAATGACGGTGCGTCCGTCGCAGTCGTCCAGAAAATCCTTGCCCACCTGTACGATGCCCGGGATATTCATTGCCCGGGCAATGATGGCGGCATGGCTCTGGCCGCTGCCCTCTGCGGTGATGACGCCTAGGATCATGCCCGAGGGCACGCTGAACAGGTCGGTGGGCATCAGCCGGTCGGCGGCAAGGATCACCGGATGATCCAGCGCCAGCCACACCCGGGGGCGGTTGGTCAGGATATTGATCACCCGGCGGGTGGCGTCCAGAATATCCACGCTGCGCAGCTGCATATAGGGGTTATCCTTCATGTTGGCAAGCTGGTCGGCGTAGCGCTGCCCCACCTGATGCATCGCCGCCGAAGCGCTGATGCCCGCATTGATGCAAAAGCGCACCTCGTTCATCATGCCCTCGTCGTCCAGCATCATGCTCTGGAACAAAAAGATGGCCTGCTCGGTGGGGGCGGCGCGCTCCGCCATGGAGTCCAGTTCATTCTGCGCCGTGTGCACGGCATTTGCCAGCAGCCGCAGCTCCCGCTCCGGGTTGAAAGGGCCGTGGCTGAAGGTCTCCACATGATGTTCCAGTCGGCTCACCTGTCCCAGCACCAGCCCGGGGGAAGCGGATACGCCTTTATAAACCTTCATCTTTTGTCACCTCCGGCAAAGCCGATGCGGTCAAAGTGCGCCACACCAGCGCCTGTAAGAATGTATTGGGCAGCAAAGCGGCCAGCGCCGCCTGTCCGGCGGTGCTGCTGCCCGTAAACAGCGGAGCAAAGCTTTCCATACGCTCTTTGTCGCACGCCGCCAGAAACGCCTCGGCCAGCGTCCGGGTGGTATAAAAATGGGTGGGGTCTACCCCGGCGTCCTCGGCGGCGGCTTCCAGCGGGGCAAGCTGGGCGTCCTTCATCCGCGCCAGCAGTAAAGCGGCATCGGCGGTAAGGGTGACCGGGTACTTCTCCCGCACCTCCTTCTGCACTGCGTCAAAGGCTGCGCGGAAGGCTTCGGCATCGGCGCTGCTGTCCGTGCCGCTGTCCACCGCGTAGGCACAGCCCCGGATACGTCCAAAGGCGCGCAGGGTGTCGTAATAGCCCAGCTCCATGTTGCGCTTGGCGGTGTCGGGGTCGAAGTGCAGGATATCGCCCAGCTCCCAGTAGCTGCGGATCATGGTGGTGGGCAGGCCGGTCAGGTTGGGGCGGGTGATGCCCACGCCCTCAAGGTCCACACAGACCAGTTCCTCTGCGCCCATGGTCTTGGCAAGGCCGGTGGGCATGTTATCGCTGTACCCGCCGTCCAGAAACTTGACCCCGTCGATCTGCCGCGCCCGCAATGCGGGGAAGCAAGCCGCCGAAGCCATCAGGTAGTCCCGCACCTGCCCGGCGGGGATATCCTCCAACGTCAGCTCCCGGGGACGCAGTCCGCGCTGCTCCACCGTCACGATACCGAACCGGATGGGCGCAGCCCGCAGCGCGTCCTCGTCCAGCACCCGCTCCACGATCTCCTCCAGCGGGGTCACGTCCATGCCGCCTTCCTTTACCACCCGGCGCAGAAACTGATGCAGGGCGGAAAAGTCGGCGTTTTCCTCCGGCAGTTCCATCACATCCCGGCTGCGGATGGTCAGCCACATATCCCGGGCGGTCTCGTACAGGTCCAGCACGAACATGGCGCCGTTCAGCCCGCCCACGCTGGTGCCGGTAATGATCTGCGGGTGCCAGTCCAGCTCCATCAAAGCCCGCCAGACGCCCACCTGATAGCTGCCGCGCGCACCGCCGCCTGCCAGCACCAGCGCCTTTTGCGTGGGATCTCTGCGTTCCATATCAAACCCTCCCGTGCACGTTCCCGGTATTTTCCAAGATTGTTATAATTATACCATACTTTTAAGGAAATTTCTCCCGAATTTTCAGAGATCATGCCTTTTTCCTGTGAAAGTTTCGTGCTATACTAGCCGGAGATAAGTATAGAGGCCGCCCGGAGGGGCGCACAACAGGAGGAAAGTATGCACTGCAAACAATGGATCTTTGATATGGACGGCACCCTGACCGACAGCATGGTGGTGGTATGGGAGGGTGCCCCGGAGGCGCTGCTGGCGCGCTTTGGCCGCACCCCGAAGGCAGACCTGCACGAGACCCTGCTGACCATGGGCATGGAGGACGGCGCACAGTACCTCATCCGGGAATATGCGCTGCCGCTGGACAGGAACGGCTATCTGGACGTGATGCGCGAGGTGATCGCCCAATTGTACGAGAAGGTGGAGCTGAAGCCCGGCGTGCGGGACACCCTTGCCCGGCTGCGGGCCGAGGGCGCACGGATGTGCGTGTGCTCCAACACATGGAGCAGCCAGTGCCGCACCGTGCTGACCCGCCTTGGCATCGACGAATACTTTGATTTCTACATCGAGGCGCGGGGTGCTATGAGCAAGAGCGGCCCCGCCCCCTTTATGGAGGCGCTGCACCGCCTTGGCGGCACGGAGCCCGCCGGGTGTGCCGTGTGCGAGGACGCGCTCTACGCTGCCCAGACTGCCCACGATGCCGGCTTCTATCTGGTGGGCATTCAGGACACCACCAGTGCCGCAGATGCCCCCGCCCTGCGCCGGATATGCGATCAGTTCTTGCCGGACTGGAACGCGCTGGACTGGGCGCAAGTATAAACTATCTGCGCCCGGATGGATAAAACGCCCATCCTCTTGCATTTTGCGTGCCACAGGAGTATGATAATATAAATAATTACGTCTTTTTTACAAAGATGTGCTTTGGTGAAGCGAAAAAACCAAACCTTATCGTCAAAAGGAGATCCCTGTCATGACAAACCCGCTCGTCAGCATTATCGTGCCTGTGTATAATGCGCAGAATAGTGTTGCCCGCTGTCTGGAAAGTATTTGCGGCCAGACCTATCAGGAGCTGGAGATCATCGTGCTGAACGATGGCTCTACGGATGACAGCCTTACCATCTGCAATCAGTTTTGTGCAAAAGACCCCCGTGTGACGGTGGTGGACAAGGAAAATGAGGGCCTTTCCATCACCCGCAATGTGGGAATGCGGCTGGCACAGGGCAAATATTTGCAGTTCGTGGACAGTGATGACCACCTTGCCCCGGATTTCACCCAGCGTATGGTGGCAGCTGCCGAGCAGTATGATGCCACGCTGGTCATCTCGCCCTACTGGATGGAGATCCCCCGGGATACCCAGAAGGAGCAGCAGCGGGAAAAGGCCAAGGCAAGCAACCCGGAGGACATCGCCAAAAAGAAGCTGCGCCGGAAAAAGCCGGAGGTGGAGTACCGGGAGTACGGTTTTCTGCCCGCCGGTGTCTACGACCAGAAAAGCTATGCGCTGCACCTGATGGAAAAGCCCGTGACCTTTTTCTATAATGTGGTGTGGAACAAGCTCTACCGCCGGGACGTGCTGAACGCCCACGGGCTGGAGTTTACCAACGAGCTGATCCACGCCGAGGATCAGCAGTTCAATATCCTGTATCTGGAATTTGTGGAGCGGGTGGTCTCGCTGGAAGAGCCGGGCTATTACTATGTCCAGAACCCCCAGAGCATCTGCCACACCCAGATCAATCTTTCTACCATCATGCAGAACCGTCTGCAAATGATAGATTACTATAAGGATCTCTACACGAAACTCGGCCTTTACGAGGAGGTGCAGACCCAGCTGCATGCCTCGCTGCTGGGGCTGGCGGAAAGCGTAAGCCCCACCCTCAGCATCCAGAAGGCGCTGAGCGACGCGGCAGAGTATTGGTATGCCTTTTTTGCCGGCAGCGACGAGGAAGCGGAGCTTGCCGCCGAGCGCAGCGGACGAAAAGCTGCCGCCAAGAAAAAGCAGAAGCTCGGAACGGAGTAAGCCTGTGAAGGAGGAACCTCATGAACACCCCGCTCGTCAGCGTGATCGTGCCCGTTTACAACGTGGAAAAGACCCTTGCCCGTTGTCTGGAAAGCATCTGCGGCCAGAGCTACCAGAACCTTGAGATCATCGTGGTGAACGATGGCTCCCCGGACGGCAGCCTTGCCATCTGTGAGCAGTTCCGGGCAAAAGACCCCCGCGTGGTGGTCATCAGCAAGGAGAACGAGGGGATCCCCCTCACCCGCAATGCCGGAATGCGCGCTGCCCACGGCAAGTATTTACAGTTCGTGGACAGCGATGATTATATTGAACCCACCTTTACCGCCCGCATGGTGGAAGCTGCCGAGAAGAACTATGCCGATCTGGTCATTGCACCCTATTGGATGGTGATCCCACCGGATTCCAGCAAAAGCGGCCAGCGCACCGAAAAGCTGCTGATGCAGCTGGGCGTACAGACCGGCACCGCCGAGCCGGAGGTGAACGTTTACAGCTTTCTGCCCGCCGGGAACTACGGCCAGAAGGAGTTTGTGCAGGAATACATAAAAAAGCCCTCCTCCTTCTATTTCAACGTGCTGTGGAACAAGCTGTACCGCCGCAGCCTTTTGATGAACGCGGGGCTCTGGTTCACCCGCGAGATCTACAACGAGGATCAACTGTTCAACGTGCGGTATTTCCGGCTGGCAAAGGCGTACACTGCCCTTGCCGACCCGGGTTATTACTACATCCAGAACCCCCAAAGCCTGCTGCACACCAATGTGGATCTTGGTAAGATCGTGAACAGCCGCTTGCAGATGTTCCCTCATTACAAGCAGATGCTGACCGAGCTGGGGCTCTCCCGGGGCAATCAGATGCGGCTGTACCACACCCTTATTGCCCAGTCGGAGCGTTTCATGCCCGCGGGTCCTGTCCAGACCCTGTTGAAGCGCAGAACCCAGTCCAAGTGATTCCGGCAATTTTCCGTAAAACAGAAGCCGCTGCACAGCGAATTTGCTTGCAGCGGCTTCTTCATTTTTCTTTACCCCAATCGGGCACAGAAGGCCTCCCGGACGGCGGTCTCCCGCCCGCGGGGGATGGGGATGCGTGCCCCGCTGCGCATCCGTACCTCGCCGGGTGTCAGCAGCTGCACTGCTTCCAGATTGACCACATAGGAGCGGTGCGGCTGCACAAAGCGTCCGTCCGCCAATAGCGGCTGTGCCACGGCGGAAAAAGGCACCCGCAGCGAGAGGGAGGCCACATCCTCCCCGGTGGTCAGGTGGAAGTGCACGATATGATGGGTGCATTCCAGATATTCAATTTCGGCATAGGCCAGCGCCCGCACGCCGTCTGCGGTGGTCACGGTAAGGGTAGGGCCGTATTCCGGCTCCACCGCTCGCTTGAGCAGGGCAGAGACTTCCGTCTGGTGCACCGGCTGCAGCAGGTACTGCATGGCGTCCACCCGGTAGGCGCTGTATGCGTGTGCCGGGGTGCGTGCCACAAAGGCCAGCGGAGCGCGGCGACCCCGGCGGCGCAGCTCTGCCGCCGCCGCAAGCCCTTCGGGCCGGGCCACCGCCGCAAGCTCGATGAGGTACAGCTCGTACCGCAGCCCGGCGGCATCCTGCTGCAAAAGCGCCTCCGGGCTTTGCAGCTGCTCCACGATGCAGGCATCCTCCCGCCGGGCGAAGAACTCCATGCACTGGTGTTCCAGCCTGCTGCGCAGCGCCCCGTCCGGGCTGCAGATCGCAATGTGAAAGATCATGGTTTGGCTTCCTTTGCAGGGTAGACGAGCTACCGCAATTTTCAAAAAATGCTGTCAAAACGGAACGTGTCCGCAGCTCAGTGGGTGCCTGTGGCAGGCTTGAACTCAACATGAAGGATCATCCCCATGCCTGCCGCCAGACGCTGCAAGGTCTTGATGGAAGGATTGCCGCCGCCTGTTTCGAATTTGCTGATGTCGGATTGAGAGATGCCGGTTTTTTCTGCCAGCTGCTGCTGCGTCAGGCCGGTGCGCTTGCGTGCATCGATCATGGCCTGAACCAGTGCGCGTTCCGGCTGCAAAGCATCCCATTCAGCCTTGAGCTCCGGGTCCTCAAGCTGTTCATCAAGGAATTTTCTAAAGTCACTCATGAGAGATTCTCCTTTCGCTCTATGTATTCCGCGCGGTATTTTTTCGCGGCCGCTATCTCAGCGCGGGGTGTTTTCTGGGTTTTCTTTGTGAATCCGTTTGTAAGGACGATCTTCTTTCCTACAAAAAAGAAGTACAGCACGCGTGTGATGTCCGACCCCTGCTTCGCCCGGAGCTCAAAGATCCCGTCCTCAAGATGCTTTGAATAGGGCTCTCTGAGCTGGGGACCGTTTTCTTCCAGCAGGTCGAGTTCCACTAAAAGCTTTGCCCGCATCTTCTTGTCAAGGGAGAGCAAAAACTCTTTTACCGGACAATCGCCATTTTCCTTTATGAAGAAGTCAACATCGTATTCCCGCATTTTTATATCCTCACATCGAAGCTTTCCATCTATATTTTATCGGATAAAACCGATAATGTCAAGGAGCGTCCTGCCCTAAAGAGATATTTTACAAAAAACGGCCTGAACCCTGTACCATACAGGCTCCAGACCGTTTGGTTTTTATAATAGTTTACGCCTTAACGTACAAGCGCAGCTACTTTTCAGCAGCCGATAGCAGCGCACTTCTCGGCCAGCCATGCGCGCTCGTCCTCGTTCAGGCGGGGTGCCAGTTGCTCGAACACCTTGCGGTGATAGTCGTTCAGCCAAGCGACCTGCTCCTTGTCCAGCACGCCGGGCACGATGGGAGAGGTGGCAATGGGCACAAAGGTGATGGGACGGAAGGCAAGGAAGGTGCCGTACTGGTTGTCGGCCTTGTGGTAGCATTCGATCTCGTTCTCGATGCGGATGCCCACCTCGCCGGCCTCGTACACGCCGGGCTCGTCGGTGACGATCATGCCCGGGCGCATCAGGGTGGTGTTGCGGCCGTTCAAAGCGTGGGGGCCCTCATGGACGTTGCCCACAAAGCTGACGCTGTGGCCGGTGCCGCAGCGGTAGTTAATCAGGTGACGCCACAGCGGCTCGCGGGCGATGGTGTCCAGCATGTGGCAGTCGCAGTAATCCAGCCAGACGGCCTTGGCAATGTCGATGTGGCACTGGAGCGTCCAAGTATAGAACAGTCGCTCGTCCTCGGTCAGCTCGCCCAGCGGGTAGGTGCGGGTGATGTCGGTGGTGCCGTCCATGTAGGTAGCGCCGCTGTCCACCAGCAAAAAGCCCTTGCGCTGCAAAACGGCGTGATCCTCCGGGGTGGCGTGGTAGTGCATCATGGCTGCGTTGCCGCCGTAGGCTGCAATGGTGCCAAAGCTTTCCACAAGGAACTTCTCGTCCGCGCTGCGGTACTTGTGCAGGATCTCGTCTACGGTCAGCTCGGTCAGCTCTTCGCCGGAAGCCAGACGGCTTTCCAGTTCGATCTGGAACCGCACCATGGCAACGGCGTCCCGCAGATGGGTCTCGCGCAGGTGTGCCAGCTCCACCTCGTTCTTTACGCCCTTCATGGCCAGCAGGGGGTCGGCGGCGTCCTTCACGGTCAGAGCAGGGTTGTTTTCCAGCACCTGATACACGGCGTAGTTCACGGTAGCACTCTCCGCCAGCACAGTCTGGGGCTCGGTCTCGGCGGCCATCACGTCCAGAATGCTGTCGTAGTCGGCCAGCGTCACGCCGTTGGCTTCCAGCTCTGCCTTGGCCTCCGGGGTGACCCGTGCCTGATTGATGAACAGTACAGCGCGGCTCGGGGTAACGTAGCAGTAGGCCATGGCGTAGGGGGTGCACTCGATATCCATGGCGCGCAGGTTCAGAAGCCAAGCCAGATTATCCAGCTTGCCCACCAGCTGAGCGGTGCAGCCCTGCTCCTTCAGCTTGCCGCGCAGCTGCTCCAGCTTTTCAGCCGGGGAGAAGCCTGCGTACTCCTTGGGCAGGATCCATGCCGGGGTAGCCGGGCGGGCAGGGCGGCCCTCCACCCACAGCTCATCCTCCAAAAACAGGGTCTTGATGCTGCCGTGCTTGGGCTCCAGTTCCTTTTTCAGGTTGTTGACCAGTGCACAGTTGGCGGTCAGGCCGCACAGACCCAGCGTGCCGCCCTCGGGCAGCACTTTGCCGCAGTATTCCTCAGCGGTGGGTACGCCCGGCTCGCCCATGCGCATCAGCTGGATCTCGGTGCCGGCGATCTCCTTTTCTGCCTGCACAAAGTACCGGCCGTCTGCCCAGACGGCGCTCTCGGTCATGGTGACCACAAAGTTGGAGTTTTCGCCGTGGAAACCGGAGAAGTAGGTCAGGGAGGTGTAGTGGTCGGGCAGATACTCGCTGGAATGCGGGTCGCCCACCGGGATCAGATAGACGTCCACGCCGTTTGCCTGCATAGCGGCACGCAGCGCGGCCAGACGCTCGGGAACTGTGTTCATACTCATAACAAAAGCCCTCTTTCTGTCATTTGCCGGAAAAACGTCCGGCGGCGATGGTTTGCTGCTGCTATTGTATCATTCTGCGGGGAAGAATGCAATGCGGGGGCAAAACTCCCCCCAAAACGCCGTCAATTTGCAAAAAAAGTTACAATTTTTTCTTGAAAAAGGCCGGTTTCCCATTGACAGACTTGTTATAATAGAGATGTAGTATTTTTATGGGTCAGCACTCTGCGGCCCTTTGCGCTAACAATTGCGAATATTGCGATAAAAAGAAAGAGGCATTTGGAACATGACTAAAATCGATATCTTCTCCGGCTTCCTTGGCGCCGGTAAAACGACCCTGATCAAAAAGCTGATCACCGAGGCCTTTGCAGGCCAGCAGGTGGTGCTGATCGAGAACGAGTTCGGCGAGATCGGCATTGACGGCGGCTTTTTGAAGGAAAGCGGCATTCAGATCAACGAACTGAACGCCGGCTGCATCTGCTGCTCTCTGGTGGGCGATTTCCGCACCGCTCTGCAGCAGGTGGTGGAGCAGTACCACCCCGACCGCATCGTCATCGAGCCCTCCGGCGTTGGCAAGCTGAGCGATGTGACCCGCGCCGTGGAGGGCGTGGCCGAGCATCTGGATGTGAAGCTGAACAGCTTTGTCACCGTGGCCGATGTGAACAAGGTCAAGATGTATATGAAGAACTTCGGCGAGTTCTACGATGACCAGATCAGCCACGCAAGCTGCATCCTGCTCAGCCGCACCCAGACCGCCAGCGAGGAAAAGATCGCCGCTGCCGTGGCAATGCTGCGGGAAAAGAACCCCACTGCCACCATCGTGACCACTGCATGGGATCACCTGACCGGTGAGCAAATCCTGAAGGCCATGTCCACCAAGGATGACTTCAAGGCTGAGCTGATCGCCATGGCTGCCAAGGCAAACGAGGAGCACGCCCACGAGGACGAGGAAGAGGAGCACGAGCATCACCATCATCACTACGATGAGAACGGTGTGTGCAGCTGCGGCCATCATCACGACGATGATGATGACGACGAGGATGAGCACGAGCATCATCACCACGACCACGACGAGCACGATCACGATCACGATGACCATTGCTGCTGCGGTCACCACCACGATCATGACGATGATGACGAACACGAGCATGAGCATCATCACCATGACGAGCATGATCACGATCACGACCACGAGGAGCACGAGCATCACCACGACCATGACGGTCATTGCTGCTGCGGTCATCATCATCACGACCACCACGCTGATGAAGTGTTCACCAGCTGGGGCGTGGAGACGGCCCGCAAGTTCACCAAGGCTGAGGTGGAGCACGCCCTCACCGAGCTGGATACCGGCAATTACGGCATGATCCTGCGCAGCAAGGGCATTGTGGACGGCGGCGCAGACGGCTGGCTGGAGTTCGACTATGTGCCCGGCGAGTGGGAAGTGCGCAGCCGCAGCGCAGACGTGGGCGGCAAGCTGGTGGTCATCGGCTCCAAGCTGAACGAGACCGCCATCGCCCAGCTGTTCGGCTGCTGACCCCTTCAGTCAATGCCTGACGGCATTGCCAGCTCCCCCAAGGGGGCGCCTATCATTGATAAAAGGAGCAACCATTTATTATGGCAAAAGAGATCCCGGTCTACCTGTTTGTGGGCTTTCTGGAAAGCGGCAAGACCAAGTTTATTCAGGAGACCTTTGAAGACCCTAATTTCGACTCCGGCGACAAGACCCTGCTGCTGATCTGCGAGGAGGGCGAAGAGGAGTATAACGAGAAGAAGTTCGCCTTCCCCGGCGTGACCGTGAAGGTGCTGGAGGATAAGTCCGAGCTGAACCCCCAGAACCTTGCAAAGCTGGGTAAGGAAGCAGACGCAGGCCGCGTGGTCATCGAGTACAACGGCATGTGGCTGCTGCAGGATTTAGCGGATGCCCTGCCCGAGAACTGGCTGGTGTACCAGTGCATCGCCACCGCCGACGGCACCACCGCCCTGACCTACGCCCGCGACAACTCCATGCGCAGCCTGATGCTGGACAAAATCGCCCGCAGTGAGCTGATCGTGTTCAACCGCGCCGAGGCCGTGAATAACGATGACGCCCGGCAGGAGCTGCACAAGCTGGTGCGGCAGGCCTCCCGCAAGTGCGATATCGCCTACGAGTTCAAGGACGGCAGCGTAGCCTACGACGATATCCCCGACCCGCTGCCCTTTGATATCAACACCGACCCCATCGACATCCCGGACGACGATTTCGGCATCTGGTACATGGACTGTCAGGATGAGCCCCAGAAGTACACCGGCAAGACGGTGCGTTTTCTGGCACAGGTCTGCCAGACAAACCGCGCCGGCAAAAACAGCTTTGTGCCCGGCCGCTTTGCCATGACCTGCTGTGTGCAGGATATCCAGTTTGTGGGCTTCCCCTGCAGCTACGATGGCTACAAGGCACTGGAGCAGCGCGCATGGGTGCGGGTGACCGCAAAGGTGGGCTACAAGTTCCACAACATCTACCGGGGCAAAGGCCCGGTGCTGACTGCCGTGTCGGTAGAGCCCGCCGAAAAGCCTTTGGAAGAGGTCGTAACGTTCTCTTAACGTTTCTTTATAACAAGGAGGTTCTGGTATGAAAACTCTGTTCCGTATTCTTGGCACGGCTGCTGCCGTGGCTGTCACCGGCGCTGCCATCGTGGTGCTGGACAAGATCCTGAACCAGAAAGACCCGCTCCATGTGGAGGAGGTCGAGTTCCCGGAGGAAGCCGAAAAGGACGCTGAGGAGGCCGAAAAGACTGCCGAAGCCTACGAAGAGGCCGAGGCCAAGGAAGAGGCAAAGGCTGCCGATGCCGCCGCAGAAGCTGCTGAGGAAGCCGCACCGGAGACACCCGCCCCTGCCGAGGACGCACCCCAGACCCAGCCGGAGACCGCCAAAGAGCGCCCGGTGTACGACCCCGAAGCCCCGAACGCCAACCCCGTGGAGGCCGGCCCCGCCGTTGCCCCCAAGGACGAGAGCGGCAAGTTCGATGCCACCAAGATCGCCGATGCCAACGATTTCGGCGACTGGGAAGAGCAGGGCTGCAAGGGCTAAGAAAACAGCGCAGAACCCATCCGGCTCCCCCGAAAGGGGGAGCTTTTTTATGCTTGCAAAATGCCGCGCAGTTCACTATACTGGAAGAAAAAACACCGATGGAGGGGCAGCACCATGGCATATACCGACGATTGGGAAAGCTTGATGAACGGCGTGTTCGGCGCGGGCGGCAAACTGAAGTTCGGCGGCGCACAGCCGCAGCCGGAAAAGCCGCAGTCCGAAAAACCGGCGGGCAGCAGTCTGCCGGACCTGAACGCAGCGCTGCTGGAACAGCAAAAGCGGCTGGACGAATTGCTGAAGCAGCAGAACGCCCGGCTGAAGGCGCAGGATGCCGGGGTGCAGACGGCGCTGGAGGACAGCCGTCAGATGCTGCGGGATATGGAAGCAGACGGCCTGCTGGCAAAGGGCACGGCAGACACAAAACCGGAGCAGCTGGGCAGCTTTGAAGGCCTTGCCGCCGAGGTGAAAAAGACCGTCCTCGGGCAGGATGCCTTTGTGGACAGCGTGGTGCGGGCGATGCGCCGCCCCTTTGTGCTGGGCACCGAGGGAGCAGCCGCCCGCAATGTGATCCTGCTGTGGGGTGCACCGGGCACGGGACGGCACTTTGCGCTGGCCGAGACCGCCCGCATCATGGCGGCGCGGGGGCTTTTGCAGAGCGACCGGATGGCGGTGATGGACCTTGCACTCTACCCCGACCCCGGCGCGGAAAAGCTGTTTTTGCAGGACCTTTACGCCGCCCTGCACGCCCCGGGCGAGATCGTGGTGTTTGAGCACTACGAGAGCTGCCACCCCGGCTTTTTGCGCATCCTCTCCGACCTCGCGGTCAAGGGCAGTGCGCCTTTGTCCAGCCGGTATCTGGTGAACAAAGAGGGCATTCTGGTGGAAGCCGGTACGGCGCTTGCGCCCGGCGCAGTGAGCCGCATCGACCCCTGCGGCAAGTACCTGATCTTCTTCTCCCGCAAGGGGCGGGAGGCGCTGGCGGATAAATTCGGCGCGCCCTTTGTGGCGGCGGTAGGGGATGTGTGCCAGACCGCCCCCTTCACCCCGGAAGCACTGGCTGCGCTGGCGGCGCAGCAGCTGAACGCGCTGGCGCAGCGGGTGAACAGCCGCCTGGGTCTGACCCTCGCCGCCGGGGCAGATGTGCGGGACTATGTGGCGGCGCAGTGCTCCAAGGAAAAGGGCGCAGAGGGGCTGGCAGACTGCTGCGAGCGCATCTTCCGCGCCCTGAGCGAGTACTGCTTACAGACTGATGCAAAACTGTCCGGCACGGTGGCGCTGACCGCCGCGCCCGAAGGGCTGCAATTTGCGCTGAACGGTGCCGCCCCGGCAGACCTGTTCAGCCTGCTTCCGGCGGCCTACACCGGCGCGGTGGAGCAGATCCGCGCCGAGCTGGATGCGCTGGTGGGGCTTGCCCCGGTCAAGGAGTATGTGTTCGGTCTGGCAGACAATTTGCAGGTGCAGCAGCGCCGCGCGGCGGCGGGCTTCAAGACCGCAAGTCTGTCCATGCACATGATCTTTACCGGCAACCCCGGCACCGGCAAGACCACCATTGCCCGGCTGGTGGCAAAGTACCTCAAGGCCATCGGTGCACTGGGGGGCGGGCAGCTGGTGGAGGTGACCCGCGCCGACCTTGTGGGGCGCTACACCGGCCACACTGCCCCGCTGACCAACAGCGTCATCGAGAGCGCACTGGGGGGCGTGCTGTTCATTGACGAGGCGTACAGCCTGTACCGCGGCCAGCAGGACAGCTTCGGGCTGGAAGCCATCGACACCCTTGTAAAGGGCATGGAGGATCACCGGGACGAGCTGGTGGTCATCCTTGCGGGCTACACGAAGGAGATGGAAGTGTTCCTCACCGCCAACAGCGGCCTTGCCAGCCGCTTCCCCAACAAGATCGAATTCCCGGACTACACCGCGGACGAGCTGCTGGACATCACCGCCGTGCTGGCAAAGGGCAAGGGCTACCGCCTTGCCGAGGGCTGCACCTTCCCGCTGCTGGGCTACTACAAGCGCCGTCAGGCGCTGGACAGCCGCACCGCCGGCAATGGCCGTCTGGCGCGCAACACGCTGGAAAAGGCCATCTTCAACCAGAGCCGCCGCCTCATCGCCGAGCCCGCCGCACCCCTTGACCTCATCCAGTCCAGCGATCTGGAATTTGAGGAATAAGCGCCCTTGCGCCGGGACGATTTAGAATGCGCTCCGCTTTGCTCTGCGCATAATTCAAGGAATTATATTTTATATTTGCTGCTCGGGAAAATCTGCGGATTTTCCCGAGCAGCTTTTTCACGGGAGAGGACACCCCTTCAGTCATCGCTGCGCGATGCCAGCTCCCCCAAGGGGGAGCCTTTGGGCACTGCCGAAAAGTTTCCCGTCACTGCTAAAGCCGTCCCCTTGGGGAAGGTGTCTTGCCGCAAAGCGGCAAGACGGAAGGGGTAACCCTGCCGTTTTCCTCCACGACCCCACCTGTGAAAATGGAACCCCGGAGCGTCCGCAGACGCTCCGGGGTTCCGAAATTATAAATAATTCTTCCGCTGATTATGCACAGAGCGAACGCGGAGCGCATTTCAAATCGTTTTATGCGTGCTGCTCTGCCAGCCCCTGCATCATCTCGTGCAGCTGGGCGCGGACGGCGGCAGGGGCGGTGACCTCTACCTTGCCGCCAAAGCCGCACACCCAGCCGAAAAACTGCTGGCTGACACAGATGGGCACGTCAAAGTGGAAGTGCTCCGCGTCCTCCGGGCAGAACACCGGCTCCCGGCCAAAGCGCTCCCGCATGACCGGCTCAAGGTCGGCAGCGCACCGCAGGGTGACCCGGTACTCGGTGCCGCCGAACATATTGAAGTGCTTGCGCAGATAGGCGGGCAGATCGAAGGTGCGGAAGAACTCCTTGCCCCGGCGCGGCTCGTCCAGCACCAGCACCCCGGACATCCGGTCCACCCGGTAGTGGCGCACCGGGGGCGCTTTTTCGTCCTGATAGGCGATCAGGTAATAGCAGCCGTTTTCCCACGCCAGCTGCCACGGGCTTACGGTGCGCACGGCGCTGCTGCCTTTGTAGCGGAACTGCACCAGACACCCCCGGTTGATGGCGGTGTGCAGGGCGTCGATGCTGTACAAAAGGGTCTGGCTGTCGGTCTTGGGGCGTCCGTCCACATACACCTGACGCTGCAATTGGGTGCCCTCGTAGTCGGAGCAGAGGGCTTCCAGCTTGTGGATGATGCGCTTGCTGGTGCGTGCCGAGATGACGCTGCTGGACTGTACCGCATCCACCAGCAGCTTCAGCTCCGAAAGCTCGAATGCGCGGCTGGCCATCCAGTACCCGCCGCCGCGCCCCCGCTGCAGCTGGATGTCGTAGCCCAGACTGCGCAGAGTGTCGATGTCGCTGTAAATGCTCTTGCGCTCGGCCAAAATGCCCTGATTTTCCAGCAGCTGCACCAGCTGGGGCACGTTCAGGCGGTGGGTCTCGTCGGTGCGCTGCTCAAGGATGCGCAGCAGCGTTACCAGCTTGGATTTCTGTCCTTCCTGCTTGGGCATGGGGCAATACCTCCGTCACGGTTTATTCCGGCAGCTTTTTGTCAAAGGCGGCGCGGCGCTGGGTGGAAAGGCGGAACATCTCTTCCAGCTTGTCCCGGTCGTCCACCACAAGGGCGGCGCGCATCTCCTGCAGGGCAGAATCGAACTGGTCGATCTCGCTGATCAGGTTCTGCTTGTTCCACAAAAACAGCTCTGCCCACATTTTGTCGTTGATGCGTGCAATGCGGGTCAGATCCCGGAAGGAGTCGCCGGTGTACTCGCACAGCGAGGAGTTGTCGTTGGCGCACATCAGGCTTACGGCAATGGCGTGGCACAGCTGGCTGACATAGCCGATCATCCGGTCGTGCTCCTGCACCGTCAGGGTGCAGATGTGCTTGAAGCCCAGCACCTCTGCCAGCTCCTTTGCCCACTGGATGCCCGCCGGGGTGTTCTTCTCGGTGGGGGTGATGATAAAGTTTGCCGGGGCAAAATTCACCTCGGCGGCGTGCTCCACGCTGGAGGTTTCTCTGCCTGCCATGGGGTGGCTGGCGATGAACTCCACCCCCGCCGGGCACAGCGCCTGCACCGGCTCCACAAGGCCGGTCTTGACGCCGGAAACATCCGTAAAGATGCACCCGGGCTTGAGCAGGGAACCGTAGGTTCGGAACCAGTCCAGCAGCGCGGTGGGGTACAGGCCAAAGATGATATGGTCGGCCTGCCGGACAAGGTCCTCAAAATCGTGGGTCTTACCGCTGGCGATATAGCCGTGCTCCAGCGCGTACTGCAAATGGCCCTCGCTGCGGTTGATGCCGTCCACATGGAAGCCGGCGCGGGTCAGCTCCAGCGCGTACTTGCCGCCCAGCAGACCCAGACCCACTACGAGATAACGTTTTGTTTTATCAAGCATCTTCTACCTCCACGCCAAGCGGCGCTGCATCTGCAAAAAAGCCGGGCCAGCTCTTCTGGATGGCTTCGGCATCGTCCACGGTCAGGGACAGCCCGGCGGCTGCGGCCAGCACCGCAAGGCTCATGACAACCCGGTGGTCGTTGTGGCCGTGCAGCGGGGCGGCAGGAGCGTGCAGACGCTCCGCACAGCCGTGCACCGTGATGGTGCCGCCGTCGCTTTCCAGCACGCCGCCGCAGACGCGCAACTCGGCTTCCATGGCCGCGATGCGGTCGCTCTCCTTCAGCCGCAGCCGCTGGGCGTTGCGGATGACGGTGGTGCCCTTGCACAGCAGTCCCAGCACCATCAGCACGGGGCCAAGGTCGGGGCAGTCCGCAAGGTCGATGTCCACCCCATGCAAGGGAGCTTTTGCAAAGGTGACGCTGTCGCCTTTGCGAGTGAACACCGCGCCGCACCGGCGCAGGATGTCCAGAATGGCGGCATCGCCCTGCAAGGTGTCCGGCGCAAGGCCGGTGATGGTCACCCCGCCGCACACTGCACCCAGCACTGCCGGAAACGCGGCCTGACTGTAATCGCCCTCCACGTTGTAGTCGCAGGGGTGGTACTGCTGCCCGCCCGGCAGCAGCAGGGTGGTTTCGTCCAGCCAGCGGCTGTGCACCCCAAAAGCGGCCTGCACGGCGCGGGTCATGTCGATGTAGCTGCGGCTCTCTACCGGGGGGATGAGGTGCAGCTGGCTGTCCCCGGGCAGCAGCGGCAGCGCGAACAGCAGCCCGCTGATGAACTGACTGGACACGTTGCCCGCCAGCCGGTAGTCCCCGGGGGTCAGTGCGCCCTCCACGGTCAGCCCGGCTGGGGACTGCTCAAACCGTAGATTCTGCTCACGATATAATGTTTCGTATACGGATTGCGGGCGCTCCATCAGCCGTCCGCGCCCGGTAAAGGTGACCGACTGGCCGGTCAGGCTGGCAATGGGGATCAAAAACCGCAGGGTGCTGCCGCTTTCGCAGCAGTCCACCGGGGCGGTCAGGGGCAGGAAATGCCCAAGCCCCTGCACGGTGGCATCGTCTGCGCCGGTGTCCACGGCGGCGCACAGCTGCGCGGCAGCGGACAGGGTGGCAGAGATGTCCTTGCTGAATTCCAGATGGGTGATGTGGGAGCGCCCCACGGCCAGCGCGGCGCACAGCACGGCGCGGTGCGCCATGCTTTTGCTGGGCGGTGCGGCGATCACGCCCCCGATGCCGCCGGGGGCAGGTCTGATGGTTACTAGCATAGCGGTGTTATCCTTTTGAAGATTACCCCCGGGCAGCGCTTCAGGCGCCCCCTTGGGGGAGCTGGCGCGCCAGCGCCTGAGGGGGTAAACGGTTTACATCTCCCGGCCGATGGCCCAAGCCACCTGACGGCACTTTGCCATGGCCTGTGCAAAGGCGTCCGGGGTCAGGCACTGTGCGCCGTCGCTCCATGCGTGCTGGGGGTCGTAGTGCACTTCTACCTCCAGACCGTCCGCACCGGCAGCCACGGCGGCGATCATCATCGGCTCTACCAGATTGGCCTTGCCGGTAGCGTGGCTGGGGTCTACCACGATGGGCAGATGGGTCTTTTCGTGGATGATGGGCACAGCGGAAAGATCCAGCGTGTTGCGGGTGTACTTTTCAAAGGTGCGGATGCCGCGCTCGCAGAAGATGACCTGCTCGTTGCCGCCGGCCATGATGTACTCGGCGCTCATGATCCACTCCTCGATAGTGTTGCACAGGCCGCGCTTGAGCAGCACGGGCTTGTGCATCTTGCCCACGGCCTTGAGCAGCTGGAAGTTCTGCATATTGCGTGCGCCGATCTGCACCACGTCCACATACTCCTCAAACTCCGGGATGCGGTCCTCGCTCATCAGCTCGGAGACGATGGGCAGGCCGGTGGCTTCGCGGGCCTTTACCATGTCCAGGATGCCCTCGGTCTCCAGACCCTGAAAGGCGTAGGGAGAGGTGCGGGGTTTGTAGGCGCCGCCGCGGAACAGTGCCGCGCCGCCCGCCTTGACCCCCTGCGCGATGCGCAGTGCCTGCTCGGCGTTCTCAATGCTGCACGGGCCTGCCATCACGGCGATCTTTTCCTTGCTGCCGATCTTTACGCCGCCGCAGTCGATGACCGAGTCTGCGGGGTGGAACAGGCGGTTTGCGCGCTTATAGGGCGCAGACACGCGGGTAACGTTGTCGATCCACGGGTTTGCCAGCACGTCCCGCTCGTCGATCTTGGTGGTGTCGCCCACCAGACCGAACACGTTGTAGTCTTTGCCGGTGATCAGGGTCACGTCCAGACCCTGCTTTTCGAATTTATCAACGATCTTTTCCAGTTCCTCTTTGGGAGTGCCTTTTTTGGTGGAGATGATCATGGGAGGTCGTTCCTTTCCTGTTTATTTTACATCACGATATGCGCCTTAGAGGAGCCGTCGGTGCGCAGCAGCTGCGCCAGCCAGATGCAGGCGTGCAGGTAGCCCTGCGGGCCCTCGCCGATAAAATGTCCCTGACAGCCAAAGGACACCACGTCCGTCTTGCGGAAGGGCTCGCGCTCGTCCGGGGCGTCCAGCATCACCTCTACGGCGGGCACGCTGCACAGCCGCAGTGCGTCCAGAATGGCCACGCTGTAATGGGCGTAGCCGCCGGGGTTCAGCACGATGCCGTCCACCCGCCCGGGGGCAGATTGGATCTCGTCGATCAAATCGCCCTCGTGGTTGGACTGGCAGATATCCGTTTCAATGCCAAGCTGGTCGCAGCCCGCCTGCACATAGTCCATCAGGCCGGTGTAGTCCACTTCGCCGGGCACGCCGGGCTCAGACCAGCGCGCCAGATTGATGTTTGGCCCGTTAAGAATCAAAAATTTCATCCAGTGCCTCCTGTGCAGCTGCCAGCGTCTGGGCCAGCGTGCCGGTGTTAGAAATCACCGCATCTGCGGCGGCAAGGTACAGCGGGCGGCGCTGGGCTTCCATGGTGCGCAGCGCCTCGGCGCTGGAAGAAAGCGGACGGTTGCCGCCCACAGCCAGCGCTTCCACCGGCCGGTCGATGAACAGCACCACGCCGTTCTGGCGCAGGGCGCGGACATTCTCAGCCCGCTTCACCGCGCCGCCGCCGCAGGAGAGCACAAGCCCCTTTTCCTTGCCGAAACGGGCGATCTGCGCGGCTTCCTTTGCCCGGAAGCCCGCTTCGCCCTCGGCGGCAAAGATATCCGGGATGCTGCGCCCGTCTGCCTTGACGATCTCCTCGTCCAGATCCACAAGGGGTCTGCCCAGCTGCTTTGCCAGCAGTCTGCCTAGGGTGGATTTGCCGCAGGAGGGCATGCCCACAAGGGCGATGTTCAGCGTCTCGCGGCGCAGCGCAGCAGTAATGCGCCGCACCTCGCCCGGGGCGTCCTCGAACTTGCGCCCAAGGAAGTATTCGGCGGCATACACCGCCTGTGCCACCAGCATCTCCAGCCCGCCTACGGCTACCGGCACACCGGCTTCCTCGGCGCGGAGGATGAGTTCGGTCTTGTTGGGGTTATAGACCACGTCCACCACGGCTTCCAGCCCGGGCATGGCGGCTACGTCCAGACTGCACACGCCCACATTGGGGTACATCCCGGCGGGGGTGGTGTTGAACACTACCTGTGCGCCGCTGCGGGCGGCTTCGGCGTAGCTCAGCTCGCCCTTTTCCGGGTCGGGGGTGCGGCTGACCGTCAGCACCTTTGCTGCACCCTTGTCCAGCGCTACCGCGCGGGTGGTGTTGTGGGTGCCGCCGGTGCCTAAAATGAGCACGGTCTTGCCCGCAAGCTCCACGCCGTGGGCTTCGCACAAATGGGCAAAGCCCAGATAATCGGTGTTGTAGCCGTAGAGCAGGCCGTTTTTGTTCACCACCGTGTTCACCGCGCCGATGGCGCGGGCGCGGGGGTCGATGAAGGAGCAGTATTCCATTACCAGTTTTTTATAGGGGATGGTCACATTGATGGCCTTGAACTGCCGTTTCTGCAAAAATGCCCGGGCATCTGCTTCGGTGGGCAGGGGGCACAGCTCGTAGCTGTACCCGCAGAGCAGCTCATGGATGGTCTTGGAGTAGGAGTGTCCCAGCTTGCCGCCGATCAGTCCGTATTCCATCTCAGTCCTCCTTCCGGTAGCCGGTGGGGTCGGTCATCCACCGTGTACCGTACCGGGCAGTGAGCAGGTCGCCCACCGCAAGGGCGGCGGCGCAGGTCTGCACGATAGCGGCCCGGGGCACGATGCAGGGGTCGTGCCGCCCCTGAATGGACAACTGCGCGTCCTTTTTTGCGATGTAGTCCACCGTATCCTGCTGCTTGTAGATGCTGGGGGTGGGCTTGACGGCGGTGCGGAACACCACCGGCATACCGTTGGCAATGCCGCCGTTGATACCGGCGTTGTGGTTGGTGGCGGTGACCACCGCACCCTCAGCCGTCATGCGGAAGGCATCGTTTGCCTCCGAGCCGCGCAGCCCGGCAAAGCCGAAGCCGGTGCCGAACTCGATGCCCTTAATCGCCGGGATGGAAAAGGCAAGGTGGGCGATCTCACTCTCCACGCTGTCAAAGTAGGGCTCACCGATGCCGGCGGGCAGGCCGAGGATGGCAGTTTCCAGCACACCGCCCACGCTGTCGCCCTCAGCACCGGCGGCGCGGATGGCGGCTTTCATGGGTTCTTCCACGGCGGCATCCAGCACCGCAAAGCCCTCGGTCTTGGTGGTAAGCGTCCCCACCTGTGCCGCAAGGGCGGCGGGGTCGTCCAGCGCAAAGGGAGTATCGGCAATATCCGCGCACCGGGCAATGTGGGTGGTGATATCAATGCCCGCCCGCTGCAAGGCAGCAAGCACGATGCTGCCGCCTGCCACCAGAGCGGCGGTCACCCGGCCGGAGAAGTGCCCACCGCCCCGGGCGTCCTGAAAGCCGTGGTACTTGGCGTAGGCGGTAAAGTCCGCGTGGCCGGGGCGCAGAAGGTCGGCGGTTTTGGCGTAGTCGCCGCTGCGGGTGTTCTGGTTTTCGATCATCAGGGCAATGGCGGTGCCGGTGGTGTGGCCGTTTACCACACCGGACAGCAGCTGCACCGCGTCCGCCTCCACACGGGGGGTGGAAAGGCCGTCGCCCCGGGCGCGGCGCTTATCCATGCAGGCGGCGAGAAAGCTCTCGTCCACCGGCACACCGGCAGCCATGCCGTCCAGCACCGCGCCTACGGCGCGGCCGTGGCTCTCGCCGAAGATGGTCAGCGAAAGGTCGCTGCCAAAGGTGTTTTTCATGGGTCAGTCCTCCATGCCCAGCAGCGGGCGCAGCCCCTCCACAGGGATGGTCTCGGCGCGCCAGCAGCCAAGGCCGGGCACCTTGATGATGGTGATCTGTCCGTCCTGTGCTTTTTTGTCGTGCAGCATCTCGGCCAGCACCTTTTCCTTATCGTAGGCGGTGCGGGTGGGCAGGCCCAAACGGCGGTACACATTGCGCACCCGCTTTTGTAAAGCCTTGGATTCGATCATGGGCAGCATACCCAGCGCCACGCACTCGCCGTGGAACAGGCCGGTGGTGCGGCGTCCCTTGATGCCCTTCACCGCCTCGATGCCGTGGCCGATGGTGTGGCCGAAGTTCAGCGCCTTGCGCATGCCCTGCTCGGTCTCGTCCTGCTCCACGATGCTCTTTTTAAAGCGCAGGCTGCGGCAGATGATGTCGCCGATGCGGTCGTCCACGTCCTCTTTTTCAAAGATGGAGAACAGCTCCGGGTCGGCTAAAAGACCGGCCTTGACCGCCTCGGCCAGACCGTTGATGAAGTGGCGGCGGGGCAGGGTGGACAGGGTGTCCGGGTCCACGATGACCAGCTTTGGCTGCCAGAAGGCACCCACGATGTTTTTGGTGTCGCCCAGATCCACGGCGGTCTTGCCGCCGATGGAGGAATCGATCATGGAAAGGGTGGTGGTGGGGCAGTTGATAAAGTCGATGCCGCGCATATAAATGGAAGCGGCAAAACCGGCAAGGTCGCCCACCACGCCGCCGCCTACGGCTACCACAAGGTCGCCCCGGCCCATGCCGAAGTCCAGCATCTGCCGCAGCACGGTCTCCAGAATTTTAAAGCTCTTGCTGGCCTCGCCCTGCGGCACGGTGATGATGGTGGCATCCTTGCACTGGTCGGCTACCATCTGGGCGTACTGCGCGGGCACGCCGCTGTCGGTGACCACCGCCACCCGGCGGTCCAGCCGGGCGAACTGGTACAGGTTTTCCAGCGAGCCGCGCTTGACGATGATGTCGTAGCTGCGCTCGCCCAGATTCATGGTCAGCTTGGTTCCGATAAAATCACTCATTTTGTATACACTCCTAACAGCCGCACCGTCCGGCAGGTGCGGTCAAGCTCGCGCAGCAGCGCGGCGGTCTCGCCGGCGGCGGCATCGCCCACCAGCTCTACGTAAAAATAATATTCAAAGGGGACGTGCGGCATGGGACGGCTCTTGATGGACTCCATATTGAAGCCGCTTGCACCGATGACCTGAATCACCTCCGCCAGCTTGCCGGGTTTGTTGTCTACGGTAAACAGCAGGGAGAACCGGTTGCCCGCCGTGGGCTTTTCGCGGCTGAGCACGATGAACCGGGTGGTGTTGTCGCCGTCGGTGTTGATGTTGGGCACCAGAATTTCCAACCCGTACAGGGCGGCAGTCTCGGCGCTGGCAATGGCGGCCTTTGTCGGGTCTTTGCTTTCTGCCACGAACTTTGCAGCCATGGCGGTGTTGGCCATGGCGATGGCGGGCAGACGGAACTGCTTTAAAAAGGTCTCGCTCTGGGCGATGGCCTGCTGGTGGCTGTACACGGTGCGCAGCTGGGAAAGCTGGGTGCCCGGCAGCACCAGAAGGTTCTGGGAGATGGGCAGGTCGTACACGTCCACCACCCACAGCTCCGGGTGGTTGTAGCACAGGTCCAGCACGGCGGAAACGTCCCCGGCGTGGCTGTTTTCGAAGGGCACTACGCCGTGGGCGGCTTCGCCCGAGGCCACGGCCTCGAATACCTCGTCCCACGTGGAATAGCTCACGGCCTCGGCGTGGGGAAACAGCGCCTTGAGGGCGATGTGGGCAAACGCACCCTCCACCCCCTGATAGGCGGCGCGGTTACGCCCCAACACAGCGGCTTCGTACTGCTTGGCGATGTCCATCATGTGCTGGACATGGTCTTTATAGTAAGGGCGCAGCGCAGGCTGTTGGATGCGCGCTGCGGCCTTTTCCAGCACGGCGGCCTCCCGGGCGGCATCGTAGATGGGCAGGCCGTGCGCCCGCTTATATTCGGCCACCTGCAAAACGGCAGCCATCCGGCGCTCGAACAGCGCAGCCAGCTGCGCATCCACCGTGTCGATCTCGGCACGGGCTTGTTCCAGTGCGTCCATGGGGGTCACATCCTTTTTGGTCGGTTTTTGCGGGGATACCTAGTAAGTATACCATAACCGGGACAGAGAAACAACAAACCGCCCTCCATTTGAGGGTGGAGAAAATTTCAAATCAGCTATGGGTAAAAAGACGAAAATAGAAAACAGAGGCTCTCTGGTCATCGCCTGCGGCGATGACCAGAGAGCCTCTCAATCGCTGTTTTTATTCTTCAAAATATCCTCCCAGCTGCGGGCTTTACCGTAATAGCGCCCGTAGGGGTTATCAAGGTCTGCGGCACGGAGGACGGGCGGCGCGGGCGGCTGGGGCTTTGGGGTGCGGTCAAAGGTGAACCGTGCGGCGGGGCCGCCGGCTTTGATGCGGAAGCGCATCTTTAGTGCCCCTCCCCGGCGGTGGAAACTGCCCCGGCGGTCAGGTTTGCCCAAAGGGTCTCGCCGTTTTCCAGCAGGGAAGCGGATTCCTTCAGCCATGCGCCCCGGATGCCGATATAGTAATCTGCCAGCAGCTGCTGGCTGTCGCCGCTGGCGCTCTGCACCGCGTCCGAGGTGTAGCTGCCCAGCTCCATCCCGGTCAGCACCGGGCAGTCCGTCCAGCGGTAGACCATGTTCCACCAGTCGCTGTCGGCGTCGGACTTGGGCAGGTGGCCGTCCAGATACCGCAACGTGCCGGTGGTCTGCTGGAAGCCTGCGGGGTCATACAGGATAAAGATGGAGCTGAGGGAGCTTTGGATATCGGTGGAAAGCTTGGTGGTGCCTGCCATATCCAGATAAGCGTCCGAGTCCTCACTGTTGAAAGCCATGGTGTATTGGTTCAGCTTCACCACCACCTTGCCGTCCCCGTTGCAATCCTCGCCGTAGGCGGCAAGCTGCTGTTGCAGGGCGGTGACGGTGGCTTCGGGCAGGTAGTAGGGGCTTACCACCGCAATGTTGTAATCCGGGTGGGTGGTTAGGAAATACTGTCCGATAAAGCAGTACGCCACGAACGCACCGGCAATGCCGAAGATGAGCACCCATTTCAGGTTGTAGTCCCACCAGTTTGCCCAGCGCTCCCTGCGGCTGTACTGCCGCTGTTTGCGGGGCTTGAGATCCTTGGGGTCAATGTCGCGTTCGTAACGGTAGCTTGCCATAAAATAGTTCTCCTGTGTGATGAAACGGGCGGGAAAGGCTGTTACTTCAGCGCAGCCAGAATGCTCTGGCGCACGGCATCGGGCAGCTGCTTCTGCTCGGCCTTGCTCATGCCGGCGGTCTGGATGGGGGGCATGACCTTAATGCGCACACTGCCCGGGCGGCAGCGGTTGCCGTTAGCCTCAAACAGGGCGCGGGCACCGGTGACAGCCACCGGCACCACCGGGGCGCTTGTCTTGACGGCAATGCGGAAAGCACCGGCCTTGAACTCGCCTGCGCCGCCCTCTTCGCCCTTGTAGCGGGTGCCCTCGGGGAAGATGACAAAGCTGCGGCCGCCCTCCACGATGGCGGTGGCATCGTTCAGTGCCCGCACCGAGGCGCGCACATCGTCACGCTGCACGAACACGCAGCCCAGCAGCTTCATCCAGCGGTTGAGCAGGGGGATCTTTTCCAGCTCCTCCTTGGCAAGGATGCCGTGGGGCTTTTCCAGCCCGGCCAGCAGCAGGGGGATGTCATAGTAGCTGCGATGGTTCGCCACAAACACGCAGGGGCGGTCTTTGGGGATGTTCTCCAGCCCTTCCACCGACAGGGACACACCGGTCACCTTTAAGATGCCCCGGCTCCAGCGGGGGATATGCTGGTTCACGATCTGCTCCACGGTGGCGGTATCTCCGGCGGCTGCGGCGCGCTCGGCGCGGCGCAGGATGCCGTAATGCAGGATCATGTACCCGAACAGATAAATAAACATCGCAATGGTGCGAAGAATGCTCATAATAGTTTCCTCCTATTGCAAAAAATGCCATTGTCATTGTAGCACATTTTGCGTAAAAAAGGGAGAGATAAATATTTTTTTACAATTAGCCCCGGTTGTATCTTGCAAAGTTGACAAAATACAGGTATATTTATATCTGTAAAGTTAGCACAATGGCACTTTCCAGACAAAACGCCTGCGGTGCCGGTTAAAAACGTAAGAGAGGTACCGCAGTTACTATGGGTCTTTTTCCTTCTGCCAACGATTTCAAGGCCGGGAAGGGCGTCGAAAAGGACGCCCCCCGCAAGACCGGCATCGGCCGCTTTTTTGAGCTTGTAGGCCGTGATATGAACGGGATGTTCCTTGCAAACCTGCTGACCTGCATCGGGTTTGCACCGGTCATCTGTCTGGTGTACATCGGCTTTTTGCAGAACAGCCTGCCGGTGATGCTGGGCAGCGCTGCCGTAGGCGGCTTGCTGGCCGGGCCCGCACTGGCCGGAATGTACGATACCGTCCTGCGCGCACTGCGCGACGAGGCGGGCTACTGGTGGGTGACCTACCGCAAGGCATTCAAGCGCAACTTTAAAGCCAGCCTTGTGCCCGGTGTGCTGTATACCGTGGTGGTCACGCTGCAAATTTTCCTCGTCTATTTCTGCTTCAATATGCTGTACCACGGCACCAATGTGGGCATCCCGCTGTGGGTGGCTACGGTGCTCAATCTGGTGCTGTTCCAGATGCTGTTTGCCTATATGTGGCCGCAGGTGGTGCTGCTGGACCAGCCCCTGAGCCTGACTTTGAAAAACAGCATTAACTGCATGATCGCCTTTTTGCCCCACGCACTGGCTGCCGCCATCGTGCAGGTGCTGTTCTGGGGCGTGGTGATCTTGTGTATGCCGCTGGGGCTTTTCCTGATGCTGATCTTCGGTTTCTGGTTTGTCACCGAGGTGTCCTGCCAGATCGTGTACGGCGACATCGACCGGGTGTTCCACATTGAAGAGAATATCCGCAAGATGAAGGACGCCGAGCTGGAAGCAGCCCTCAAGGAGGACTACGCCGACGACGACACCCCGGAGGAATAAGCGATAAAACTGCGGAAAGGAGCGATGTCCCATGGAACAACGGAATAATCTTGTACTGCAGGGGACAGAGACCTTTTCCCGCGGGCAGCTGGACAACCTTGCGCTGGAAAACGGCGCACTGGTGCTGGACAGCGTGGCCGGGCGCAGCCTTTTGTACGGCAGCTACACCACCCCGGAGTTTGCCATGCCGGCCTTCTGCAACCTGAACGTCAGCTGGAACGCCCACGCACCCCGGGACACCATGGTGGAGGTGCGCTGCCGGGTGTACGCAGCAGGGGCGTGGACAAGCTGGATGAGCTTTGGCAAGTGGGCACCGGATTACCCCCGGTGCAGCGTGTCCAGCCAGAGCGAGGACGGCATGATCTTTTTGATGGGCGATACCGTCACGGTAGCCGCCCCGGGCGGCGGCACCGGCGTGCAATTGCAGGTGAACCTTTCCACCAACAACGATAAAGTTAGCCCGGCGGTGCGTCTGCTGGCAGCGGCGGTGCGTCCTCTTGCGTGGGAAAAGCACAACGGCCACCCGCTGAACCGGCGGCTCTATCTGCCAGAATACTGCCTTTCCGCCCACGACCCCAGCTTTGGGCGGGAGATGGATCTGCCGCTGGTCATGGCGGCGCTGATGAACCGCTGGGGCGAGGATATCCTGCCGGAAGAAGTGGCCTACGCCATGGAGGACGGCAGCACCCGCTCTACCGGCAACACCGCCTTTGCGGCGGCCGCCGCAGGCTGCTGCGGCTACCCGTGCTGGCAGGCATGGATGGACCTTGCCGACCTGCGGGAGCAGATCCACGACGGCTGCTCGGTGGCAGTGCAGGTGGAGCGGCGGGTGCGCGGCCAGCGCGACCCGGTGCGGCTGTGGATGGGGCTGCACGGTTTCGGTCACAATGACGCCGTAATGGCAGACTTCGTGCTGCTGAACGACCCCACCGCCGATACCGATGGCGCAGTGAACTGCACCATGGCGCTGGTGGATTTTATGCGTTACTTTACCGGCAAGGCCATTGCCCTGCGGCCAAAGCAGCGGGAGGCCGAGGCCGACCGTCCCCGGCGGCTGCGCTGTGACCTGCGCGCCGGCACAGAGCCGGGCGTTTACTACTTTGAGCGGCGGGGAGAGCCCGCAGACCTGCCGGAGGATTTTTCCGGCTGGATCGCCTGCGCGCCCCACGATGGCGTGGCGCACGCCACCACCGCCCACCGCACCTTTTTGCGCTGTACCCGCACCGAGGACGGCGGGGTACAGTTCCCGCCGGAGCTGCTGGCCGCAGGCGGGCGATACAGTGTGTATGCAGTGGACCAGACCGGCACCATGCGGGTAGCAGAGGTGCGGCTGCCGAAGCCGAAGCCCGTACCCGCAAGCACAGAACCCAAAGCCGATGGCCAGACCGGGGACGCCCCGGCACAGCCGTAAGCTTTTTCAGGGCATATATGAAACAGGAGGAACACATTATGGCAAAGACGATCATCACTTTGGGCCGTGAGTACTGCACCGGCGGACGCTACATCGCAGAGGACGTGGCAAATGCACTGGGCATCAAGCTTTACGACAAGGAGCTGATCACCATGGCAGCAAAGAACTCCGGCTTGTCGGAGGAGGCTGTTGCCGCCAGCGAGAAACGGCACACCCACAGCCTGCTGTACAGCCTGTACACCATGGGTAACGAGCTGCCGCTGGGCGATCAGGTGTTCATTCTGCAGAGCCGTATCATCAAGCAGCTGGCCGAGGAAGGCCCCTGCGTGATCCTTGGCCGCTGCGGTGACTACGTTCTGCGGGAGCGCAAGGACGTGCTGCGGGTGTTCGTGTATGCACCCAAGGAGTGGCGCCTGCAGTACGCCAAGACCAACCCCTTGGTAAAAGCCAAGGACGAAAAGGGCATCAAAGACGAGGTGGAAAAGACCGACCGCAACCGCTCGGCCTACTACAACTACTACACCCAGAACCGCTGGGGCGATGCCCATAACTACGATCTGGCCATCAACGCCGCCCTTGGCCGCGAGACCTGCGTAAAGATGATCTTAGACGCAGCCGCCGCAAAGGAAAAGACGCTGTGACCCCCAGCAAGACCCAAGAAACAACGACAGAACGTGGGCAGGGCGCTTCTGCGCCCTGCCCACATTTCCGGCAAGGAGAAATCGTGAAAACAAATCAATCGCAGACCGCACCCGCCGAGGTGCGGGAAAACATCATGGGCACCATGGAAATCAACCCGCTTTTGCTGAAACTCAGCATCCCGATGATGATCTCCATGCTGGTGCAGGCGCTGTACAACGTGGTGGACTCGGTGTTCGTGTCCCATGTCAGCGAGAGCGCCCTCACCGCCGTATCGCTGGCCTTTTCATTGCAGAATGTCATGATCGCCGTAGGCGTGGGCACCGGCGTGGGCGTGAACGCCCTGCTGAGCAAGAGCCTTGGCGAGAAGAACCAGGGCCGCGCCAACACCACCGCAGAAAACGGCATCTTCCTTTCCCTGTGCAGCTTTGCGGTGTTTTTTGTCATCGGCCTTACCTGCATGAAGCCCTACTTCTACGCCCAGACCAGTGACGCCGTCATCGCGCAGCAGGGCATCCAGTATCTGTCGGTTTGCTGCATCTTCAGTCTGGGCATTTTCACCCAGACCATGGGCGAAAAGCTGCTGGCGGCCACCGGGCGTACCAATCTGAGCATGATCAGCCAGCTGGTGGGTGCCGTGGTGAACATCATTCTGGACCCCATCTTCATCTTCGGCTACTGCGGCGAGGCGCTGTCCGGCACCACCGGTGCGGCGGTGGCGACCGTCATCGGCCAGTTCTGCGGCGCAGGCATGACGTTGTACTTCAACACCCGCAAAAACCCGGATATCCAGATCAGCTTCAAGGGCTTCCGCCCCAGCGCCAAGGCCATCGGCCGCATCTACACCGTGGGTCTGCCCAGCATCGCCATGCAGTGCGTGGGCAGCCTGATGACCTTTGGCATGAACCTGATCCTGATGGCCTTCTCTGCCACGGCGGTGGCGGTGTTCGGCGTCTACTTCAAGCTGCAAAGCTTCGTGTTTATGCCCATTTTCGGCCTGAACAACGGCATGGTGCCCATCATCGGCTACAACTACGGTGCCCGCAGACCGGACCGCGTGAAAAAGACCATCAAGCTGTCGGTGTGCTACGCCGAGGGCATCATGCTGGCGGGCTTCTGCGTGTTCCAGTTCGCGCCCGGGCTGGTGCTGAGCATCTTTGCCGCCAGTGACGCCATGCTGGCCATCGGCATCCCGGCCATGCGCATCATCTGCCTGCATTTCCTGCTGGCAGGCGTCAGCATCGTGCTCAGCTCGGTGTTTCAGGCGCTGGGCAACGGCGTTTTCAGCCTGATCGTTTCGGTCTGCCGCCAGCTGTTCGTGCTGCTGCCGGCGGCGTGGCTGCTGGCACAGACCGGCAGCGTCAATAATGTCTGGTGGGCCTTCCTCATTGCGGAAGTCGTCAGCATCCTGATGAGTCTGGCCTTCTATGCCCGTATCAACAAGACCACCATCGCACCCCTGTACCACTGACCCGGGTGCGGGCAGCGGCCCTGCAAACGAAAGGAACGTGATCTCTATGGTAAAAAAGCTGAAGTGGAACCTGATCTTCATGAGCCTGCTGTATGTCGGGCTGGGCATTTTTCTGGTCATGAAGCCCGGCACGGCGCTGAACATCGTCTGCTACGCTTTGGGCGGCGTGGTGCTGGCCTGCGCAGCCGTACAGCTGATCCGCTACTTTGTGGTGGAGCGCGGGGTGTTCCAGAGCCAGCTTACCCTGATCTCCGGCCTTGTCTGCCTTGCGCTGGGCGTTTTTCTGCTGCTGCGCAGCGATATCGTGGTAAGCATTCTGCCCATCGTGTTCGGCCTGTTCGTCATCTTTGACGCCATTGGCCGGGTGCAGAACGCCTTGGACCTGCGCCGCTGCGGCTACGACAGCTGGAAGGGCTTTCTGCTGCTGCCGGTGCTCAGCGTGGTGCTGGGCGTGGTGCTGATCGCCAACCCCTTCGGCGCCATGGAAACACTGGTGATGGCCATCGGCGTCATCCTGATCGTGGAAGGTGCCATCAACCTGCTCAGCGCCCTGTACACCATCCTTGCGGTGCGCCGCTTTGCCAAGCTGCACCCGGAGACTCAGTCCGTGCTGGAAAGCATCACCGGCGAGGACCTGAACGGCGACGGCGTTGTCGCCCCGGACGTGACCCGCACCGATGCAGAAGCCACCGCCGTAGAACTGGACCATGTGGACGAGAGCGCCACCGTGGAACAGGAGGAGCGGAAGTAAGCCCCTGTCAAAATAGAAAGGAAAAAAGGAACAAAATCATGGAAAAGTACGATCTGATCATCGTGGGTGCGGGCCCTGCCGGCATCTTTACCGCTGTGGAGCTGCTGCGCCACGGCAGCAAAAAGAAGATGCTGCTGGTGGAAAAGGGCAAGCCGGTGGAAAAGCGCCACTGCCCCAAGGCAGAGGTGGGCCATTGCGTCAACTGCCGCCCCACCTGTGCCATCACCACCGGCTTTTCCGGTGCGGGCGCGTTTTCGGACGGCAAGCTGAGCCTGTCTTATGAGGTGGGCGGCGACCTGCCCACCCTTATCGGGGAGGAGTTTGCGCAGGAGCTCATCGACTACACCGATAAAATTTATCTGGAGTTCGGTGCCGACCCCCATGTGGAGGGCATCTACACCGGCGAGGACATCAAGGAGATCCGCAAAAACGCCATCCACGCTGGTCTGAAACTGGTGGATTGCCCCATCCGGCATCTGGGCACCGAGAAAGCACAGGAGCTGTATCTTGCTATCCAGAACTATCTGGCAGATAACGGCGTGGAGATGCGCTTTTCTACCGAGTGCGAGAACATCATTCTGGAAGAGGAAGGCTGCAAGGGCGTGCTGCTGAAGGACGGCGACAGCCTGCTGCCCGTGTACGCGGACGAGGTGGTCATCGGCACCGGACGCCGCGGCGCAGACTGGCTGGAAAAGCTCTGCGCAGAGCACCACATCGCCCACAAGCCCGGCACGGTGGACATCGGCGTGCGCGTGGAGTGCCGCAACGAGGTGATGGAAAAGGTGAACAAGGTGCTGTATGAGTCCAAGCTCATCGGCTACCCGAAGCCGTGGAAGAACAAGGTGCGCACCTTCTGCCAGAACCCCGGCGGCTTTGTGGCGCAGGAAAACTACGACAACGACCTTGCGGTGGTCAACGGACACAGCTTTAAGGAAAAGAAGAGCCCGAACACCAACCTTGCCATTCTGGTGTCCCACAACTTTACCGAGCCCTTCAACCAGCCCATCGCCTACGCCCAGAAGGTGGGCGAGCTGACCAATATGCTGGGCGCAGGCCACATCATGGTGCAGCGCTACGGCGATATTCTGGACGGCAAGCGCACATGGCAGAAGGAACTGGCACAGTCCAACGTGAAGCCCACGTTGAAGGACGCCGTGGCGGGTGATATCACCGCTGCCATGCCCTACCGCGCCATGACCAACATCATCGAGTTCATCAAGATGCTGGATATGGTGGTGCCCGGCTTTGCCGCCAACGAGACCTTGCTGTACAGCCCGGAGCTGAAGTTCTACTCCAACAAGGTGAAGATGGACGAGAACCTCGACACCAACATTCAGGGTCTGCACTGTCTGGGCGACTCCTCCGGCTGGACGCGCGGGTTGATGATGGCTTCGGTCATGGGCGTGCTCATGGGCCGTAAGCTGGCTGAAAAAGAAGGCTGCTAAAAGCTATCTATAATAAAAAATCCCGGCACCGCAAGGTGTCGGGATTTTTTGTTATCACATTTTAGCCCTCGATGAGCTCCACGGTCTTCATCTTGACCGGGGTGGTGGGCTTGTCGTTCCAGTCGGTGCGGACAGAAGCGATCTTATCCACAACGTCCATGCCGGCAACCACCTTGCCAAAGGCGGCGTACTGGCCGTCCAGATGGGGTGCATCCTGATGCATGATGAAGAACTGGCTGCCTGCGCTGTTGGGGTTCATGCTGCGAGCCATGCTGATCACACCACGGGTGTGCTTGAGGGGGTTGTTGACGCCGTTAGCGGCAAACTCGCCCTTGATGTTCCAGCCCGGGCCGCCGGTGCCGGTGCCCAGCGGGCAGCCGCCCTGGATCATAAAGCCGGGGATGACACGGTGGAAGGTCAGGCCGTTGTAAAAGCCTTCCTTGACCAGCTTTTTAAAATTCTCACAGGTGATGGGGGCAACATCCTCGTTCAGCTCGATGTCGATGATGCCGCCGTCTTCCATAGTAATGCGAACCATAACGCTACAATACTCCTTTTGTGTTGACCCCGCAGCGGGGGTGTTGGGGGCAGAAATGACTGCCCGGATATCCCTTATAGTATACCATAGGTTTTGCCCGTTGCAACGATGCAGATGCAACGTTTTTGTTAAAAATCGGCTAAAAATCCTTTGCCGGAAGCTGGCTTACTCCATTTTTATCCGCATTGTGATGAGCTGGCCGTCCTGCATGGTGCCGTCCGAGCGGTAATACCGCCATTCGGTCGAACCGTCCGACAGCAGATATTCGACGGCAAACACCTGCCCGGCCTCGATTCGGACGGGGTAATTGTCAGACGGCAGGAACTCCTGCGTTTTTGGTAGATCCTTGAAGTCCTCGTATGCGTCCTCGAGCCGCCAGAACTTCCGGGACTTGTAGTCGGTAAACGCGGAGATATCCTGTTCGCCATAATAGAAGGCTGTGTAGGTTTTGCCGCTGACTTCCAGCGTGTCGATCCGCTGCGGTTCCTGCGTCAGGTCTGTGGTGTGAAGCTTTTCCCCGTAGCTCTCTTTCAGCTGCTTTGCCATATAATATTCGGCATTCAAATAGCCTGTGTTAACAATATGTGCATTCCCGTAGATCCCCATGATATCGGTGCGGTGAGTCTCTTCCAGTTCCTGATAGCTGCGCTGGAAATTCTCCACCATCCGGTCCTCCCGGTACCGTTCGGCAGCTTCTTGATCCGTTTCCCAAAGCTTATAGTACCGCCGTCCCTGCACGATGTTTTCCAGCGCACGTTTGTATTCTTCTGTGTCCTGCTGCCCGGTGGATTTCAGATATTTCAGATACCGATGGCCGGTACTACGCCAGGTATGGCCGACATCGGTGCCGTGGAACACGGTCTTTGGGTAGTTCTCCTTGATCTGCTTCAAAAAATTTTTAACGACCTCGGTGCCGGCTGCTGTGCCTTCCCAGTCCTTGATCTGCTGCTCCAGCAGTTCGTCTTCGTCTGCCTGCATCCACAGATTGAGGAACTGTGCATCTGCATACGAGTATTCCACAAACAGATCCCGCATTCCCTTTTTATAATATTCACCCCAGATCTCCAACTCTCGGTTCAGAATCCGCTGTTCGCCGTGCCGCTCTCCGTAGAGGTAGATTTCGTCCGTGGAGTTGCTTGTGTTGTTCGCGTTGTTCCAGAGCAGCCCCAGCAGTGCCAAAATCAGTACCAGAATCAGTACGGGGACGGCATATTTCCAACGTCCGGACTTTTTTCCTGTTTTCATTGTAATTCCTCCTTCATTTCCACCATATCACCCCAGAAGCGCTTGGGACAATGGGTCATGCGGCCTTTTTCGTTGTGGCGCGCTTTGATTTCCAGCGTTTTGTAGAACTGCGTCCACAGCGCCTGAAACTGCTGCTCCCGTGCACTGGGCGGCGGCAGCTCCAAGGGCGCTGCCAGCTCCAGCAGCCGGGTGCTGTGTCCCTCGTGCAGCAGCACTGCCTGATGGACGGCATCGTAGATCATGAAATCCTCCTCCGGGAAGCGTCCGCAAAAGTGCGGGCGCAGCAGGGGGAGGATATAATTTTTGGGGTGGATGACCGCGCCCAGCATCCCATCGTGCTCCTCGAACCGCACAAAGCCCTGAAACTTGTCTACCTCCCAGTCCAGACTTTTTTTCATGGCGTAGAGGGGCGCGACTACCGGGTGTCCCTCCCGCTTGACCGTGCCCGGGCCCAGCGCAAAGGCCAGATGCAGAAACCGGAGCAGAAGCAGCTCCTTGTCCTCCTGCCCGGAAAGAAAATCCCGGCTGACGAGGTACTCGGTCTCTGCGCCCAGCTTTTTGCCAAAGCTGGCAAACACCCGCTGGGCAACGGCGGGGTCGGTGGAAATCTCTTTGACCGGGTAGAGGGTGGCGGTCTCCTGCTGGGGTGTCCACACCGCAAAGGGAAGCTCGTGCTGGGCAAAGCTTTCGTACACGCAGCACAAAAAGCCCTCAAAGCTGCCGTCATACAGGTAGACTACGTCGGCATCGTGCAGCTTGCGCGCCCCCTTGGGGCTTACAGCGCCTTGGCAAGACATTGCACCGCCTCCTCCCGTACCATGCGGACAGCCGCCCGGGGCGGCACGCCCTGCCCGATGAGGTTGTCCACGGCGGGCGGACTGAACAGGCTCAGCTGCTCGCAGCTGCCGCTGAATACGTTGGGGTCGATGAGCGCCCGGGTGATGCGCTCCCGTCCGGCACTGCCGCGCCCCGGGTGCGCCCCGGAAAAGCCCCGGCAGGTGATGAAGTACTGCGCCCGCTTGAGCACCACGCCCATGCGTTTCAGCTCGTCCAGACCCAGCGCCGCCTGTTTGCGGGCGCGCCAGATGCGCCGGGCGCTTTTTGGACCGATGCCCGGCACCCGCAGCAGCATCTCGAAGGGGGCGCGGTTCACGTCCACCGGGAACAGCCCGTAATGCTGCACGGCCCAGTTGCATTTGGGGTCCAGATAGGGGTTGAAGTTGGGGTTATCCTTATCTAAAATTTCGTCTGCCTCGAACTGGTAGAACCGCAGCAGCCAGTCGGCCTGATACAACCGGTGCTCCCGCAGAAGGGGCGGCTTTGTGTCCAGTGCGGGCAGGCGGGTGTCCTCGGCTACCGGGATGTAAGCAGAGTAGAACACCCGTTTCAGCCCGTATTTGTGGTACATTCCCTCGGTCAGCTTTAAGATGTGGTAGTCTGTCTCCGGCGAAGCACCCACGATCATCTGTGTGCTCTGCCCGGCGGGGGCAAACTTGGGCGCGTGGCGGTAGAGGGTAAGTTCCTCCCGGCTGGCAGCGCCGGACACCGCGATCTGCTTCATGGGGCGGAAGATGGAGTGCCGCCCTTTGTCCGGGGCCAGCAGGTTCAGGCTGCGCTCGCTGGGCAGCTCCACGTTCACGCTCAGGCGGTCGGCCAGATACCCCAGCTGCTGCAAAAGCTCCGGGCTTGTGCCCGGAATCGCCTTGGCGTGGATGTAGCCCCCAAAGCGGTATTCGCCCCGCAGCAGCCGCAGCACCGCCAGCATCCGCTCGGTGGTGTAGTCTGGGGTGCCCAGCACCGCGCTGGACAAAAACAGCCCCTCGATGTAGTTGCGGCGGTAGAATTCCATGGTCAGCTCTGCCAGTTCCCGGGGCGCAAAGGTGGCGCGGGGGATATCGTTGGAGCGGCGGTTGACGCAGTAGCCGCAGTCGAAGGAGCAGCAGTTGGTCATGAGCACCTTGAGCAGACTGACGCAGCGGCCATCGGCGGTAAAGGCATGGCAGCAGCCCGGGGCATAGCAGCTGCCCACCGTGCCCGGGCGCGCGGTGCGGGACGCCCCGCTGGAGGTGCAGGCAACGTCATATTTGGCACTGTCCGCCAGAATGGTCAGCTTGTCCATCAGGGTCTGTTCCATGCAGAATGCACCTCCAAATGGGATAAAAACGGGAAAAGGGTCAAAAAATAAAGCCATGCGCAAAACAGCAGATGGCTTTATGAAAATAGGTCAGCCGCAAAATTTTAAATCGCCCGGCTTACCACTTGGCTTTGGTCTCCACCACGCGGCCTGCAATGTGCAGATGGTTCAGCTCCTCGCCCTTGATGACCATTTCATGATAGGCGGGGTTGAAGGGCTGCAATACCACGCAGTTGCCGCGCTGGATGTAGCGCTTGAGGGTGCCCTCGCCCTCGTCGCCGTAGATCAGAACGCCCAGATCACCGTTTTCCAGCGTGTCCTGCTTGTGCACCAGCGCAAGGTCACCGTCCTGAATGCGGGGCTCCATGCTGTCGCCGCGCACCACCAGATAGAAATAGTTGGCGGGGTCCTTCACGCGGGCGTACTCCTGCCCGTAGTCCTCTTCAAAGGCCAGTGCGCCGTAGCCGGCCTTCACTGTGCCGATGACCGGGATCAGGCTCTCGGTGTAGCTGCCGAAAAAGCGCTCCTCGGGGGCAGAAACGTTGCTGACCGGGCGGTACAGCCCCAGCAGATAGTCCGCCGTGGTGTTCAAAAGCTCTGCGATGCGGGCCACGGTGGAGGGGTCGGGGGAGGACTTGCCGCTTTCCCACTTGCCGACAGCCTGCTGTGTGACCCCCAGTCTGGAGGCAAGCTCCGCTTGGCTGACGCCCTGCTTTTTGCGGCACTGCTTCAATAGCTCTGAAAACGACATGATGATGCTCCTTTTCCCGATGGGTGGTTTATGTTGGTTTTATTATACAACAAAAAGGTGTTTCTGTAAAGAGAAATTCCAAAAAAACTTCGAATAAAGGTTGTGATAAATGCGCCCGTTGTACAGTTGCCGTACAGAAAAAAGAAAAAATTTGCATAAGGGCTTGACAGAACGGCGTAAATCTGGTAAAGTAAGTAGGCATTCGACACGGCGTAACGCGAGTGTCCACAAGGAGAGATGTCCGAGTGGTTTAAGGAAGCAGTCTTGAAAACTGCCGTACGGCAACGTACCGTGGGTTCGAATCCCACTCTCTCCGCCATTTTTTATTGAATAAGTGTAATGCACTTTGCTCTGGAGTAGTACTCAAGAGGCCGAAGAGGCGCCCCTGCTAAGGGCGTAGGTCGTCTAAACAACGGCGCGAGGGTTCAAATCCCTCCTACTCCGCCAAGAAAATCCCTCGTAGTTTCGTGAAAACTGCGGGGGATTTTCCTTTTTTGTGACCCTTTCCATAAAAAAATACAATGCCGGACAGCCTGCAGACTGTCCGGCATTGCGCTATTTATCGGTAAAATTACAGCAGCAGATTCGTGATACCTGCCAGCACCAGCAGGTGCACCGGGTAGAACCAGTAAAAGGCCTTTTTTTGCAGCGGACTGCACGCGCCGCGCTGTCCGTTATAGAACCAGACCAGCACAAAGGCCAGCGGGGCGGTGAGCTCGAACAAGAACAGCAGCGCGCCTGCAAGGCACTGCCGTTTGCGGTTTGTGCGGGTGAGGTACAGGGCGCAGATGATGATCACGCCGATGGCGTTGTAGTCGGTGTTGGCAGCCAGCGCCAGCGCGGCGCAGCCCCCGGCACACAGGATGCCCTGCCAGCCGGGCAGGCCGTTTTCCTTTTCAAAGTGCTTGAGTCCTGCCATGGCCAGCACGCCCAGTGCCAGCGTCCAGTAAACATTCTGCGCGCCCGGGAAAAAGGGGGTGCGGAAGAACGCAAGGTCAAAGGGCACCTCGCTCAAAAGACCGAACAGCACCAGCCGCCCAAGGTAGCCTTTGACGTTGTGGGTGTGCACAAAGCCCTCCACCAGCAAAAAGCAGAACAGGGGAAAGGCCAGCCGCCCGGTGAAGCGCAGCACCATGTCCAGCCGGTACAGCGGATAGGCGGAAAGAGTGTCCTGCGAGAGGACACCGGCGTCCAGCCCGGGCGTAAGGATGCCCGCCTCGATGCAGGACGCGCCGATGTGGTCCACCAGCATGGTAATGCAGGCAATGGTTTTAAGAGCGGTGCCGCTGAAAGTGCGGCGCGGGGATAGTGTGGTCATAAAAAACACCTCGGTCAGATCGTTAAAAATCGTTATAAGAACTATAACGAAGGAAAGGCGGCATTTCCTGCGTCTGCTGCGGCAAAATCTGCACAGAGCGTGCAAAAATCGGGGCAAAATGCTTGACAGAAAAGGCGCAGGATAGTACAATCAAGAAGATAATTGAACTATCTCAAATGAAAGATGAAAAAGATTCACAGAGAATCGGGCGTCTCCGAACCAGTAAAGACGGAAGGAGGCTTTGGGCATGACGCTTTTTTCCTACGAGATTTTTGATGCTGTGGCGCGGCAGGGCAGCTTCAATAAGGCGGCACAGCAGCTGCACCTGACCCCCTCGGCCATCAGTCACGCCATTGCCGTAATGGAGGAGGAACTGGGCTTTGCCCTGTTCAATCGCGGCAAAAACGGCGTATCCATGACCAGTTACGGCGCTTCCCTGTACCCCTCTATCCGCGATGTGCTCAACAGTGACGAGGCGCTGAAGCAGAGCATCGCCCGCCTGAACGGCTTGGAAAAGGGCAAGGTAAAGCTGGGTGTATTCAACTCGGTGTGTGCATCGCTGCTGCCCGGGCTGCTGAAAAGCTTTGCGGCGCATTATCCGCAGATCGAGATCGAAGTATATCAGGGCACCTACGATGATGTCAAGGAGTGGCTGCGCACCGGTCAGGTGGATATCGCCTTCCTGTCCTCCACCTGCCGGGAGGAGTTCAACCTCACTGAGCTGTTCCGGGAGCCGCTGCTGTGCATCGTGCCGCAGGACTGGCCGGAGCCGCAGGACGGCGTGATGACCCCGGCGCTGATGAACGGCCAGAGCTTTGTGGTGCAGTGCGATGCCACCGACGCCGAGATGCGCCAGTTCCTCAAGAAATACAAGATCGGCACCGAGCGCCGCTGCCACGTCATCGACGACCAGTCCAACATTGCCATGGTGGAAGCCGGGCTTGGCATCTCCATCATGCCGCAGATGCTGCTGCGGGACTGCAAAGCCGCCGTCAAGGTGTACCCCATCGAGCCGGAAGAATACCGCGTGGTGGGTCTGGCCGTGCAGCGCCCGGCCTCCATGGCCCCTGCCGTGGAGCAGATGTTCCACCATATCGTGGAATACTGCCACGAGCTGGATCTTTCGCTGTAATAAAGGATATTTTTGTATCTGTCAACCGGGAAGTTCTGCGGAGCTTCCCGGTTGAATTTTTATGGAGAAGTGTAAAGACAAACGGTAGTTACAGCGCTGTGGGGTAGGAGGTGGTAGCCGAGGGATGTTCTCTTTTGACACCAAAAGAGAACCAGAAAAGTGCCAGCGATTTCGACGCGCTGGAGCCACGA
>ENA-UEYL01000341-UEYL01000341.1-human-gut-metagenome-genome-assembly--contig:-NODE-341-length-49969-cov-4.489237_pt1 | contig 49969 bp, 35 predicted proteins | sample MGYA00242941_ERZ507946 | MGnify/ENA primary metagenome ERZ507946 (study PRJEB26167, sample SAMN06115482) | human gut metagenome | host: Homo sapiens | place: China:Guizhou | collected 2015-03-11...
CGATATACCCCGCTGCGATACCTCATGGGGTACACCTTTTCCCTTACGATTTTTCTGAACTCAGGATTTCCCATGGCTCTTTTTACTATCATTTTCAGGATATTATGGACGTGGTAGAGTGGTGCCAAAACCAGTCCCTCAAACAGTCCATTGAACGGAGCCTGGAGGCTCCTTCCTACAAGGAAGCCATTCGGGGTCTGATCTATGAGACCTTTGAACACCGGGTATTGATTCAGCAGCTGATGGCATCCCAGCGGCGCAGCGAAATGGAACTCATGTTTCTCAAAGCAATTCACACGTATCTGCAGGCCCTGCATCGGAGCAAGGGCTCCCGCGTCTCTTGTTCCCAGGAGGATCTGGAAACCGTACTTTCCTTTTGCTCCTGCGGTCTGGTGGGGATTCTGCTGACAAGTTTGAGCCAAAAAACGCCGGATGTGGATGCTCTGGCCAATCAGATGTGCCGTCTGCTGACCGGCGAGATTGCGTTTCATTTTACCGATCAGGCATGAACTGCCCCTTGGCGTATCCGCAGCTTCGGCCGCCGTCTCTTACCCTAGCAAATTCCGCGGGTTTGCGACACTGATAATTTTGAAAAACTGTCCGGACAAACAGCCCGAAGTGTCAATTTTTTTGACACTTCGGGCTGTTTGTCTGGACACAAGCTGAAAATTGAAAGTAGCGCGCCCCGGTCAGTCCTGTTATAACGAAACCAGACTATCGTTTCCGCAGCAGAAAAGGGAGGTGGCCTTTATGGAACTCCAACACGGCATGTTCACCGCAAAACTCCGGGAATTGGAACAGGAATACAGCCGTCTGCAAAGCCGCATTCAGCTTCTGCAGGGGGACCGCCGCGAGCAGATCCGGATGGAACGGGAGCAGCTGGAAAGCGAATGCCGCAAGCGAGCCCTGCTTTTGGACGAGACCGTCCGCTCCTGCCGCTGTCCTGCCATGGCCCGGCTGGCACAACTCCAGCGAGACTATGCCCAGCAGACGCAGGCCCTGCTGCAGACCGGCGTCATAAAGCGGAACCCGGACGACCCGCTCATCCGCTATCAGGATGACGCGGAGATGATGGCGCTCTACACCGAGTTTGCCATTGATTTTGCCACACAATCCATGCGCTATGCTCTGATGGCCGCGCTCCGCGCCGCAGAGCTTCAAATTCAGGCAGATACCTGCACAACGGAAGGGGACAGCAACGATGAATGAAGTAAAACGGCCAAAGCGGCCCTTGATCTACTACTATGGCGTGATTGTGCTGATTTTGCTGCTGTTTAACCTCCTGGCCCTGCCCAAGCTCTCCCAGTGGCAGGTGGTGGAGGTGGACTACGGCACCTTTATGTCCATGACGGAAGACGGTCAGGTAGGCCGGGTGGAAATTCAGGAGCAGGAAAATCTCATTCTCTTTACAGACCAGGCGGAAACCACCGTCTACAAAACCGCCATGGTGGACGATCCGGATTTGACGGCCCGCCTTCACGACGCCGGCATTCCATTTTACGGGCAGGAGATTCAGCAGGAATCTCCCATTCTGAGCTTTTTGCTGACGTGGATTTTGCCTCTGCTGGTTTTCATTGCCATCGGACAGTTCATGTCCAAAAAGATAATGGACCGGGCCGGCGGCGCCAATGCCATGTCCTTTGGCTTCGGAAAATCCAATGCCAAGATCTACGTCAAGTCCTCGGAAGGCATCAAGTTCTCCGATGTTGCCGGCGAGGATGAGGCCAAGGAGAGCCTGCAGGAGATCGTGAACTATCTCCATGATCCCACGCAGTATCAGGAAATCGGTGCCTCCATGCCCAAGGGCATTTTGCTGGTGGGGCCTCCGGGCACCGGCAAAACCATGCTGGCCAAAGCCGTAGCCGGCGAGGCCAACGTGCCGTTCTTCTCCATTTCCGGCTCGGAGTTTGTGGAAATGTTTGTGGGCATGGGCGCGTCCAAGGTCCGGGACCTCTTTAAGCAGGCCAAGGAAAAAGCCCCCTGCATTGTCTTTATTGATGAGATCGACGCCATCGGCAAAAAGCGGGACGGCCAGGTGGGCGGCAACGACGAACGGGAGCAGACCCTCAACCAGCTCCTGACGGAGATGGACGGCTTTGAAGGCAACAACGGCGTCATCATTCTGGCAGCCACCAACCGTCCCGAATCCCTGGATCCGGCGCTGACGCGTCCCGGCCGGTTTGACCGCCGGATTCCGGTGGAACTGCCCGATCTTCAGGGCCGGGAGGCCATTTTGAAGGTCCATGCAAAGAAAATTAAAGTGGCCGATCAGGTGGACTTCCATCAGATCGCCCGCATGGCATCCGGCGCCTCCGGCGCGGAGCTTGCCAACATCGTCAACGAGGCCGCCCTGCGGGCGGTACGGGACGGGCGCAAATACGCCACGCAGGCGGATCTGGAGGAGAGCATCGAGGTGGTCATTGCCGGTTATCAGAAGAAGAACGCCATCCTCACCGATCAGGAGAAATGGACCGTTGCCTATCACGAGATCGGCCATGCTCTGGTGGCAGCCCGGCAGAACCATTCCGCCCCGGTGCAAAAAATCACCATCATTCCCCGCACCTCCGGCGCCCTTGGGTACACCATGCAGGTGGAGGAGGGCAACCACTATCTGTTGACCCGGGAGGAACTGGAAAACAAAATTGCCACCTATACCGGCGGCCGGGCGGCCGAGGAAGTGGTATTCGGCACCTCCTCCACAGGTGCTTCCAACGATATTGAGCAGGCCACAAAGCTGGCCCGGGCCATGATCACCCGCTACGGCATGAGTCCGGACTTTGATATGGTGGCCCTGGAGTCCGTTACCAACCAATATCTGGGCGGGGACAGCTCCCTGACCTGTTCCATGGAGACCCAGACGGAAGTTGACCGCCAGGTGGTTGCACTGGTCAAGCGGGAGCATGCCAAAGCCACCGCCATTTTGCAGGAAAACCGGGAAAAGCTGGACGAGCTGGCCAAGTACCTCTATGAGCGGGAAACCATCACCGGGGAGGAGTTCATGGAAATTCTGGACCGGTAACTGCGAATCCCCCATGCCGGGGATCTCCCCTGTCACCTCCGATTTTGACAGCATCCGTTTGATCCGGGATCCTCCGTATCTTCCGTTTTTAAAATCTTCTTTCAAGACACAGCACCGGCTGGCATTTGCCAGCCGGTGCTGTGTTCTCTGGCACGCATCCGCAGGCGGTTGTGCCCCCATGGCCAGCGGCGTTTCGGGCGCTGCCGGTCTTTTTCCTCCGAATACCGGGGTTATCCCAGTTTTTCAAACAGCTCCCGGGCCCGGACCACTTCCCGAATATGGCTGTCCACCGTCCGGCAGCAGCCGCCCACGGCGCTGGCTCCGGCCCGCATCCAGTGGCGGGCGTAGTCGCCGAAGGCCAGACCGTCCCGGCTGCCGTGCCAGGTCTTGGTGCCCGGATCATAGATCTCCCCGCTGTTGGGATAGACCGCCACCGGCAGGCTGCAGCCCGCCTTGAGCGCTCCGATCAGATGCTCCACAAACTGGGGCGGCGTGCAGTTGACGCCCACCATCCGCAGGTGCGGATAGGTCTGCTCCAGCTCCGCCGCACACTCCCGGATCAAATCTCCTTCGTGGATATGGCTGCCGTCCCGGCAGGAAAAGCTGACCCATGCCTCCGCGCCCAGCTCCTCGGCGATGGACAGCTCCACTTTGGCCTCCGCCAGGGAGGGCTGCGTCTCAATCAGCAGCAGATCCGCACCGGCCTGCCAGAGAAGCTCCATGCGCCGGTGGTGAAAGTCCCGGAGCACATCCTCGCTCACACCGTAATTGCCCCGGTATTCGGACCCATCTGCCAGATATGCCCCATAGGGGCCCACCGCGCCCAGGCACAGGGGCCATGCCCGGCCATCTGCCCGGCCGGAACGCTGCCACCAGCGTTCCCGGGCCTCCCGAAACAGCTCCACGGACCGGGTGATGAGATTCTCCGCCTCCGCCAGGGTGTGGCCCTTGGCCATGAGCCCCGGAATGGTTGCCTGATAGCTGCAGGTAATGCCGCAGTCTGCACCGGCGGCAAAGTAATTCTCATGGACCTGACGCACCAGCTCCGGCTGCTGATCCAGGGCCTTGGCCGTCCACAAACTGTCGTTGAGGTCACAGCCCAGCTGCTCCAGCGCCGTGGACATGGACCCGTCAATCACTATCACGCCCGTTTTTTCAAGAGTCTCCTGCAGGGTTGTCCGCATCTCAGAACGCCTCCTTATCCGCTTTTTCATCCAACGTGCCAAAGGTCACCGGAGGCGGATTCTCGCCCCGCTCTTTGGCCGGTACATAGCGGTCCCAGAAATCCCGGAACAGCCGGAAGATCTCTTTTTGCTGCGAGTAGATAAACAGCAGGGTAATGGCCACATAGGCAGCGGAGAGCAGATCCGTCATGGCCCAGAGGGCATCGGCCTGGATGTTGTAGAAAAAGACGCAGGGGATCATGTAGTAGACCATGTAGACCCCGGTCGCCCGGCGGTTGGCCAGAGTATCGCCGAAGGCATAGTTGACGGATTTTGCGCAGCTATAGTACATCCCGATGATGGTGGTCCAGGCAAAGACCGTAATGGCCGCGGCCAAAAACGCCCCGCCGATGGGACCGTAGGCCACCTCAAAGGCCACAGTCGTCAGGGCCGCGCTGTCCACCTGGGGAAAATCGATGTACACATTGGTCATGATGATGGACAGGCCCGTTACCGTGCACACAATCAGGGTGGTAAACACCTCGCCCCAGCCCCAGGAGGACTGCCGGACGGGATGGTCCGTCTTGGCAGACGCATGGGCGATAATGCCATAGCCCGTTCCGGCGTCGTTGGAGTACAGGCCCCGGGCAATGCCGTAGCGGATGGCATCCCGGGCGGTGGCACCGGCAAATCCGCCCACGCCCGCCATGGGCGTAAAGGCGCTTTTGAAGATCAGGGCGAAGGCGTCCGGCACAATGGACCAGTTGGTAATCAGGATTCCCAGGCCTCCGAGGATATAGCACACCGCCATGAAGGGCACTACCCGCTCCATAATGGCGGAGATCCGCTTGAGTCCGCCGGCAATGGTGACAAAGCAGGTCACGCCCAGCACCACGGCGGAGATCATGGGGTCGATGCCGAAGCTCTGCTCCAGAGCGCCGGTGACGGATTCCGTCTGCACGCAACAGGTCCAAGGCCCCAGAACGAAGCAGGCCACCGACAGCACCACCGCGCCCCGCTTCCATCCCAGGGCGTTCTTCATGACAAAGGAGCGGTCGCACATATACTCGTCCATGGACTCGCTGTATTTGACCCGGTACCTCTGTCCCAAAATAATCTCACAGGCCTTGGTGGACATGCCCAGCAGGCTGGAGATCCACATCCAGAACAGCGCGCCGGGTCCGCCGGATACCACCGCAGTGGCAACACCGCCGATGTTTCCCACACCGATGGTATTGGCCATGGCGGTACACGCCGCCGCAAAGCCGGAAATGGTACCGGCTCCCTCGCTCTTGCGGAACATCCGCCCATAGGTATTTTTCCAGTTGAACGCGATCTTCCGGAAGTTGTAATAGAACCGGAAGCGAATGCTCAAATACAGGCCGGTTCCCACCAGGACGACCGTCATAGGGGTCCCCCAGAGAAAATCGGCCAGAGCAATCAGAATTTCAGAGATCATGCAGCTTTCCTCCTTACACACAAACGCCCCAGGCGTTATTCTGAAAAGTGTACCACGGCAGGAAAGCCTCTGTCAATTGGATAGGGACCGGATGCGGCCGCTTCGAAACCACATCCCGCGGTGTGTCAAATTCCGTGGGACTTTTGGCGCTCCATGCAAGCCACGGTGTCCCCGGCCATAAAATATTTCAAAAACCCATTGACGCGGACGTTGTTTTCGCGTATGATAATCATAACATTTGAGCAATTGTTCATTTGTTCAAAAATAATCGTACTCCGGGGAGGTCACAAGATGATGAAAAAGACGTATCGTATCGACGTGGACTGTGCCAACTGCGCCAACAAAATGGAAGCGGCCGCGCAAAAGACGGCAGGCGTCAAAGCGGCTGCCGTCAGTTTCATGACGCTGAAGATGACCGTGGAATTTGAAGAGGGGCAGGACCCCAAGGCCGTAATGGAGCAGGTCCGCAAGAACTGCAAAAAGGTAGAGGACGAGTGTGAGATTTACCTCTAAGCCCAGGCAGCTGCCGCGGGAGCCTCTGACGGCGCTCCCTGCTCGCAGCAGCTGCATCATTGCACAGGAAACGGAAGGGAATTCAGTATGCAGGAACTCATTGTAACAATCCTCCTGGCCGTCCTCACCGGGGCTGCCGGCATCCTGCTGGCAGTCGGGTCCCGGCCCGGCAGCGGCATGACAAAACGCCAGCGGCGGATGCTGGGCCGGATTCTGGGGGCCAGTTTGCTGCTGTTGGTGCTGCAGCTCATCCCCGAATCCGCCTTTGATGCGTGGGACTCCCTGGTCCCCGGCATGGGCTGGGGATTGCGTCTGGCGCTGTATCTGGCGGACTACTGGATCATCGGCCACGACATTCTCAAGAAGGCCTGGAAGGGAATTCGGAATCATCAGGTGTTCGATGAATGCTTTTTGATGGCGGTAGCCACGGTGGGCGCCTTTGCTCTGGCACTCTTCCAGCGCAGCGGCGACTACACGGAAGCCATCGCCGTGATGCTGTTTTACCAGGTCGGGGAGTGGTTCCAAAGCTATGCCGTGGGAAAGAGCCGCCGGAATATCAGCGATCTGATGGACATTCGTCCGGACTATGCCAATGTGGAACAAGACGGAACCCTGGAACAGGTAGATCCGGACACCGTAGCCGTCGGTACCGTCATTGTGGTTCAGCCCGGGGAAAAGATCCCCATTGACGGCACGGTGACCGGCGGCAGCTCCACCCTCAATACCGCCGCCCTGACGGGCGAGAGTCTGCCCCGAGAGGTAACCGTGGGAGACGCGGTCATCAGCGGATGCATCAATATGACCGGCGTCCTGAAGATCCAAACCACCAAGGAATTCGGGGAATCCACCGTCTCCAAAATTTTGGATCTGGTGGAGAACGCCTCCTCCCGCAAGTCCAAATCCGAGCATTTCATCTCCAAATTCGCCCGGGTCTATACCCCGGTGGTGTGCGGCGCCGCCCTGGCACTGGCCGTTGTGCCGCCTCTGGTGCGGATGCTGGTCCTGGGCCTGCCGGCAGATTGGGGAACCTGGGTCTATCGCGCCCTGACGTTCCTGGTCATCTCCTGCCCCTGCGCCCTGGTCATCAGCATTCCCCTGAGCTTTTTTGCCGGAATCGGGGGCGCCAGCAAGGAGGGAATCCTGATCAAGGGCTCCAACTATCTGGAGACACTGTCGCAGACAAAAATCGTGGTCTTCGACAAGACCGGCACTCTGACGCAAGGGGTCTTTGAGGTAGACGCCATCCATCACAGCAATCTCGACCGCGCCGAATTGCTGGAATACGCAGCACTGGCCGAAAGCGCCTCCTCGCATCCCATCAGCAAGAGCCTCCAACGGGCCTACGGCAAAGAGATTGACCGCAGCCGGGTGCAGAACATCCAGGAACGCAGCGGAAACGGCATCCTGGCGACGGTGGACGGCGTGGATGTCGCCGTGGGCAACGACCGGCTTATGGCCGATCTCGGGATTGCGTACATTCCCTGCCACAGTGCCGGCACCATCATTCATGTGGCCATCGCCGGCGCCTATGCCGGCCATATCGTCATTTCAGATGTCATCAAGCCCCATTCCCGGGAAGCCATCCAGGCTCTGAAGGCGGCCGGCGTGCGCAAGACCGTCATGCTTACCGGTGATGCGGCCAGCGTGGCAAATCAGGTCTCCGGCGAGCTGGGCCTGGATCAGGTGTACAGCCAGCTGCTCCCTGCCGGCAAGGTGGAAAAAGTGGAGGAGCTGCTGGCGCGCAGCGGTCCGGACTCAGGCAAGCTGGCATTTGTGGGCGATGGAATCAATGACGCCCCCGTGCTGGGCCGGGCGGACATCGGCATCGCCATGGGAGCCATGGGATCCGATGCAGCCATCGAGGCCGCCGACGTGGTTTTGATGGACGACGACCCTCTGAAAATTGCCAAAGCCATCAAGCTCTCCAAAAAATGCATGGGCATTGTCTACGAGAACATCGTCTTTGCCATTGGCGTGAAGGTACTTTGCCTGGCGCTGGGCGCTCTGGGCATTGCCAACATGTGGCTGGCCATCTTTGCCGACGTGGGCGTCATGATTCTGGCCGTCCTCAATGCAATTCGGGCTCTGTTCGTAAGGAAGCTCTGAACCGGCATCTTCCCCAAACCGGACGCTGCCGGAGTCCGCAGCTTCGGCGCAGCAGACTCAGCCCTGCTCCATCCAATACTCCTCCAGGCAAATGCCCCGCTCAGAAATCTCCTTGGCCGCTTCAACTCCCACATAGCGATAATGCCAGGGCTCATAGCCAATTCCGGTGAGATCACTTTTTTCCACAGGATAGCGCAGAATGAAGCCGTATTCGGCGCAGTGGGCCATCAGCCACTGCTGCACCGGCGTTTCAGCCTGCTTTTCGTCCAGAAGCTGGTAGCTCTTGTCCACAATATCCACAGCCAGGCCGGTCTCATGTTCGCTGGTTCCCGGGCGTGCCACCCAACGGGCGGCCTCCGTCTCAGCCTCCTCCTGGGAATAGCCCTGTTTGAGCAGAGTATTCACCTTTTTCCGAAACAGCTCCTCCTGTTTGTCATAGGTCCGGTAAGACGAGCAGATCACCGGGTTCAGTCCCGCCGCCCGGCAGTCGTCCATCATCTGCTGCAGGGCGGGATAGGCCCGGCTGTCAATGGCGTGTCCGCCCCGGAGCTTGGTCAGCTCCGGAACCTCAAAATCCTCCGGCAGCGGGTGCGCGGCGCTGACCAGCCGCAACTGCCAGGCATCCTCCTGCGAGGATGCCGCGCTCTCCAGCGGCTGGGCTTCGGCCGTGGATGCCGGCAAAACCGGCTGGGCTTCAGCCGTGGACGCCGGGGAAAGCGGAAGTGCCTCCACCGTCTGCTCCACCGGCTGTTCCGCCGGTTCTTCCACCACAGCCCGGGCCGCCCCCAGCAAAAACCCGCCCAAAAACAGCATCAGTCCCAGCAAAACAGGAAGCAGCAGTACGCGGCGCCTGCGGCGGTGTCCCGTCTGCCGATATTGTGTGGATCTCATCTCCGCTGACGCGGTCTTTTTCAAATACGCAGCCATACACAACCCTCCTTGGTATCATGGTTCCTGCACTTTACACACTGCTTCCTACAAACTTCCCGCAAATTTGCATCAAACCTGCATCATCTTCCTTCGCACAGCCGTGGTTCAAAATTTTAAGGGAAAGAACAAACTTTTTCCCGTTCCTCCGCGTCTATTATAAAACCGAGTCCAAGGGGACCGGCTACTATCCAAATGAGGAAAGGACCATGCACCATGCCCAAATACCTGCGCAAATGGATCCTGCTGGCGGCAGCTTTGTGCCTGCTGCTGACCGGCTGCGGTCAGGACACTTCCAGCAACGAAACGCCTCCCGCAAGTTCTTCTTCCAGTCAGGAAACGCAGCAGCCCGCCGGCGAAGAGACGGCGCCTGAGGAAGCACCTGACAAGACGCCTGCAGAAGCGCCCGATGCACAAGCACCGGAAGAAGACGCCGGGGAGCAGACCTATACGGATAACTTCTCCGTCGATCCGGCGGCGGTACAGGCGTTTGCCCAGGACATTCAGCAGGTCGTAGCGGACCAGGATCTGGAAGGATTGGCCGACCTCGTGTCATTCCCCATCTATCTTGGTTTTGCGGACGATCCCCAGTCTGTGGAAACCCGGGAGGACTTTGTCGCCCTGGGCGCGGACCGGATCTTTACGGAGGACCTGCTCACCGAGATCAGCACAGCGGACACCAGCGCGCTGGAACCCAGCCGGGCAGGCTTTGCACTGTCCGCAAGCGGACGTCCCAACATTGTCTTCGGTGTCTCAAACGGCCATCTGGCCATTGTAGGGATCAACTACTGACGGGATTTCCCCGGGGAAAACGGCGCTCGCTGCCTGGCGGGCGCCGTTTTTGTCTCCGGAAGGCTGCCGCGCCGTTTCACCGGCCATGATGCAAAAATGATGGAAGGATCCTCTATGTATATTATAAAGGGAGATGAGCGCGTGAACAAGATCCTGATTGCGGAAGATGAAGCCGCCATTGCCAATCTGGTCCGAACCGTACTGACCGATGCGGGCTACCGCTGTGTCTGGGCCCCGGACGGCATCCAGGCCGCGGACCTCCTGGAACAAGAACCTTTCGACCTGGCCCTGCTGGACATCATGCTGCCCGGGGCAGACGGATACGAGCTGCTGGACTACTGCAAGACACTGGATGTTCCCGTGATCTTTCTCACCGCCCTGGGCGAGGTGGAGGACCGGGTGCGCGGCCTGCGCCGGGGCGCGGAGGATTACCTGCCCAAGCCCTTTGCCCTCTCTGAGCTGCTGGCCCGGGTGGAAACCGTGCTGCGCCGCTGCGGGAAAGGGGAGCAGCTGCTGCGGCTGGAACCGGATATTGAAATCGATCCCGCCGCCCGGATTGTCCGCAAAGGCGGGCAGGCTGTGGCACTGACGGCCAAGGAATTTGACCTTCTGGTGCTGTTTGTGCAAAACAAGAATGTAGTGCTTTGCCGGGACCGGATCTTTGAGCGGGTATGGAACGAGGAATACCTGGGGGACAGCCGCACCGTGGACCTGCATGTGCAGCGGATGCGGAAAAAACTGGGGCTGGAGGACCGGCTGACAGCGGTTTACAAAGTGGGGTACCGATTGGAGGAGTGAGGGGCTTGCGTCTTTTCTGGAAGCTGTTTTGCTGCATGGTGGCCATGACCGCTCTGGCCTGTTCCATCGGCGGCTTTTTGCTCATTGACGGCCAGTTCCGTGCCGGTCTCAGCGCCCAGGCGGATCTTGCGGTGACGGAACACCTGATTCTGCGCCGCATGCTGCTGCGGGAGATGCAGTTTTCCCACGGTACCAGCCAGGAAGACATGGCCCGTCTGGCCGATGAGGCCGCCGCCTCCCTGGGGCACAGTGAGGACTCCTTCCGCCTGAGCAGCGAGACCGGCGCCGCCTTGGCCGGAGACGCGCTGCCTGCCCAGTCCCGTCTGACCGGCGCATTGTCCCGGGAGCAGATGGGCTGGGAAGTGCTGCAGGACGGGGATCGTATCTACCTCCACGCAGCAAGCCCTCTGACCACGGAGGACGGCGTGGTCTACCTGGACACCTGGCGGGAAGCCGGGGATCTTCTTTCCGCCAGGCAGGCCCAGTACCACGTATTTTTCTACTTGCTGCTGGGACTGATCCTGGCGTCGGCCCTGGCGGCCGCGGCAGTGAGCGCCTGGATTACCCGCCCCCTGGGGCGGCTGTCCGAAGCGGCGCGGCAAATGGCCGCAGGCGAACTGTCCCGGCGGGTGGAGGTCCGGGGAGGTGACGAAATCGGGCAGCTTGCCCGGGATTTCAACCAGATGGCGCAGCAGCTGGAGCGGCACGTGGGCGAGCTGACGGACACCGCCCGTCGGCAGGAGGAGTTTCTCCATGCCTTCGCCCATGAGACCAAAACACCGCTGACATCCATCATCGGGTACGCGGAGCTGATGCTCTCCCGCCCCGCTCAGCCCCAGCTGGTGCAGGAGAGCGCCGCCTGCATCTTCCGGGAGGGCCGGCGTCTGGAGGGATTGTCCCGCAAGCTGCTGGACCTCTTCGTGCTGGAAAAAACCGGGGTCTCCCTGCGCCGGACGGAGATGCTTCCCTTCCTGGAGCGCGTGGCGGATGTGCTGCGTCCGGCCCTGGAAGAGGCGGGCATTGCCCTGGCGGTACAGGCCGCACCCGGTACCGCGGAAATCGAGCCGGACCTCATGGAATCCGTCTGCCTGAACCTGCTGGACAACGCCCGCAAAGCCCTGGACGCAGGCGGCCGCATTCTCCTGGAGGGAACTCCGGCGGAGGGCGGATACTGCATTCGCGTCACCGACAACGGCCGGGGAATCGCGCCGGAGGACTTGAAGCGGATCACGGAGCCCTTTTATATGGCGGACAAATCCCGCTCCCGGGCCCAGGGCGGCGCCGGTCTTGGGCTCACCGTATGCCAGAAGATCGTCGAGCTTCACGGCGGCACGCTGCACTTTGCAAGCACCCTGGGACAAGGCACCCGGGTCAGCGTATTTCTGAAAGGAGGGGAGGGATCTTGACCACGGCGAAAAAATGGGGACTGCCGGTTCTGACCGGTCTGATGGTCCTGGCATCAATTGTGCTGCCGCAGCAGCTCTCTTCCCTGCGGGATCTCAAGACACTGGACACCATCCATATAGAGCCCCTTTCCGAGGATGATCTGTCCGTTCGGGAGCTGCCGCTTCCGGAAAAGCTGGCGCTGTTGGCGCGGGCCATCCGGGATCCGGATCTGGAGGTGTATTCCACAACGCAGCCCCTTCCGCTTTCCGGACAGCCCGGCGCCGATCAGGCGGAAGCCGCCTTTTTCCAGAGCGTGGACTGTCTGGCCGACTGGGGTGTTTTGCCGCAGAGCTTTGACCCCGACACCCTGGAATTTCAGGGCGGCAGCCGGGCGGTTTATGTAGAGGCCGACAGCGGTCAGTCCGTCAGCATGCTGTATCTGCAAGGCGAAAACGACAGCCGGGACAATTTCTGGCTGGTGGTGGATGAGGGAACGGGCCTGCCCGTTTGGATTGACTGCTCCCTGCGCTCCGCCAGGCAGGATCTTCTCTCATCCGAAGAGCTGGGAACGCGTTTTTTGGAGGGATTGGGCGTACAGACCCGGCAGCGGGGCCCCGCCATGTGGGAAGTGGAAGCGTCCGGGGGAGTCGTATACTGTGCGCTGACCGAGGCCAGTTCTGACCGCATTTGCGTGGAACTGCTGGGCTTTGCCGACGCACTCTTCGGCGAGGAAAGCACGTCCCCTTCTCCGCAGCCCAAATGATGCAAAAACGATGCTTCTATGCGGCTACTTTGCAGCAAGCCCACGCTATCTTGAAGATACCAAACAGGAACCGCTCCCACCCGAGTGTAACGCAGCATTTGAAATGGAGGTATGAACGATGAAACGGACACATTGGCAGATCGGATTCCTTGCAGCACTGTGGATGTGCGCAATGCTGCTCAGCGCCTGCGGCGCCGCCCAGGCCAGCCAGCCGTCAGCCGAAGACGATCCGGCGGCTGCCGCGCAGGAAACCGCGGCCCCGGAGGACACCCAGTCCCAGGAAGAACCCACGCTGGAGAGCCTGCTGGGCGAGGACTATGTCCAATACCTGACCGAAACCATTACCATGCAGATGGGCAACCGCATGGAAAAGAACCCGGATGTCCGGTATTACCCCATTGAGGACAACGCCCCCCTGAGCGATTACGTCACCATCGACGAGACCACGGAATTCGAGGTCGACGAAGAGGGCAATCCGGTTATCTTGTTCCCGGCGGGCACCGTAACCGACGAGGCCCACGGGGAGCAGAGCTTCCGCATCCCCAAGCTGTACTCCTGAGGGAGAAACGGCTCCCGCTGCGGGCGCGGCGGTAAGCGCGATCCGGCAGGGCCCATGAAACGGCCGCAGGAAAAGACCGGCCTGCGTTGTATTGTAGCAACGCAGGCCGGTCTTTGTTTGTCTTTTTTCGAAGGACATTGAAAAAATCTTTTGGGTCAGCCCTGTCCATAATAGGCTCCCGGCCCATGCTTTCGAAGGTAGTGCTTATCCAAAAGCGCCTGCTGCATGGCAGGGAGACCGGGCGTGAGCAGCATGGCATGAAAATCCATGAATGCCACTTCCTCCAGCACCACCGCGTTGTGCACCGCATCCAGGGGATCCGTGCCCCAGGCAAAGGGGCCGTGGCTGTGCACCAGAACCGCCGGCACCTGCGCAGGGTCCACTCCCCGTTCCCGGAACGTCTCCACAATCACCCGGCCGGTTTCCCACTCATACCGGCCTGCGATTTCCTGGGACGTCATGGTTCTGGTGCAGGGGATCTCACCGTAGAAATAGTCCCCCTGCGTGGTCCCCTGCGGGGGAATCCCGCGTCCTGCCTGGGCAAAGGATGTGGCCCAGCGGCTGTGGGTATGGACAATCCCGCCCAGAGCGGGAAACGCCTGATAGAGCGCCAGATGAGTGTCCGTATCACTGGAGGGCTTCCACCGGCCTTCCACCCGGTTTCCATCGGGGTCCACAACCACCATGTCCTCCGGCGTCATGCCGTCATAGTCCACACCGGAGGGTTTGATGACCATGAGGCCTGTTTTGCGGTCGATCCCGGAGACATTCCCCCAGGTAAACGTCACCAAACCGTGCTTGGGCAGCAGCTGATTTGCCTGCCACACCGTTTGTTTGAGTTCTTCCAGCATTTGAACCGTCTCCTCACTTCAGCTTCCAGGCCAAATCAGACAAAAACAAGTCATGCTCCAGCCGTTCCGGGGTGGTATCCTTGCTGATGTGGACAAACTCAATTTCCATCATGGCGGCCCAATCCCGCATCTGTTCGGCCGTCACATCGTAGCTCAAAACCGTGTGATGGGCGCCGCCCGCCGTCAGCCAGCACTCCACACCGGTGGTGAGCGAGGGCTCCGCCTGCCACATGACCCGGGCCACCGGCAGATTGGGCATGGGCATAATGGGCTTGATGCAGTGGATATCCTGACAGATCAGGCGCAGCCGCCCGCCCATATCGATGAGGCTGACCACAATGGCATCCCCTGCTTTTCCCTCAAAGACCAGCCGGGCAGGGTCCTTTTCGTTCATGCCGATATGAAGCGGATGGGTTTCGATGCGGGGACGCTGGGCGGCGATACTGGGGCACACCTCCAGCATATGGGCGCCCAAACTGCACTCCTCCCCCGGTACCAGGTGATAGGTATAGTCCTCCATGAATGTGGAAGCGCCATTGCCCGCATCGCCCATGGCCTTCAGGATGGCCGTCATGGCCGCGACTTTCCAGTCGCCCTCGCCGCCAAAGCCGTATCCCTGTGCCATCAGATGCTGGCTGGCCAGACCGGGCAGCTGCTCCATGCCGTAGAGGTCCTGGAAGGTGTTGGTGAAGGCTCTGCACCCCTCCGCGTCCAGCATCTTCCGGATTGCGATTTCCTCCCGGGCCTGGCAGCGGATGTGGTCCCGTTTTTTCGTCGCCACGGTGTACTGACGTTCATACTCCGCCATCAGGGCATCCATCTCGGCTTCGGAAACCGCGTCCATTTCCCGGACCAGATCGCCCACCGCCCAGGTGTTGACCTGCCAGCCCAGCTTGGCCTGGACCTCGACCTTATCTCCCTCCGTGACCGCGACTTCCCGCATATTGTCGCCAAAGCGCATGACCTTCATTTCCCGGGAAACCGCCGCACCCACGGCAGTCTTCATCCAGCGGCCAAGCCGCGCCTGCACCGTCTCATCCAGCCAATGGCCCGCAATGATCTTCTGCGGCATGCGCAGCCGGGCAGCAAGGAATCCATGCTCCCGGTCCCCGTGGGCGGCCTGGTTCAGATTCATGAAATCCATGTCGATGGCCTCGTTGGGAATGGCGCGGTGATACTGCGTTGCCAAATGGCAGTACGGCTTTTGCAGGTCGCGCAGGCCGTTGATCCACATTTTGCTGGGAGAAAAGGTATGGCACCAGGCAATGATTCCGGCACAGGTCTCATCATAATTGGCCTCCCGCACAACGGAGGCAATTTCCTCGTTGGTCTTTGCGGTGATCTTATAGACCAGGGGATAGGGCAGGACCTTCGAGAGCGTCTGCGCCATTTCAGCTGCTCTCTGCGCCACGGTCTCCAGCACCTCAGGCCCGTACAGGAACTGACTGCCTACAATAAACCAAAACTGATACTGTTTCACACAGATTCCTCCTTGAGCATTTCCACCGCCCGGCGTTCCACTTCCAGCAGGGCATGATAGCGTTTGATGTATCGGTCGAATCCCGCCGCATCAGCGGGGTCCGGAGCCAGTGTGGTTCCGGAAATTCCCGCAAATACGCGGGTATGCAGATAGTCCTCCAGGGTCTGCCCGGGCTCTTTGGTGTGCATGTACGCAGCCAGGAGCGCCATTCCGTAGGGACCGCCCTCTCCCGCCGTCTCCAGGCAGGTCACCGGCGCATTGCAGGCGGCGGCCAGATAGCGCTGTCCCACCTGCGGCGTTTTGAACAGTCCGCCGTGCCCGGTCAAAGAATCGATGCGTACGCCCTCACTTGCCAGAATGTCCATACCGATTTTCAAGGTCGCCATGGTGGCGTACAATTGCGCGCGGAAAAAATTGGCCAGTGTGAAGCGGCTGTCCGGGCACCGCGCCACCAGGGGACGGCCCGCATCCATGTGGGTCACGCCCTCTCCGGCCAGATAGTTGCACACCAGCACGCCGCCGCAGTCCGCGTCGCCTTCCAGGCTCTTTTCATACAATCTGGTATACACTTCTCCCTTGGAACACTGTCCCCCCAGCAGCCGGGCCGCCTCATCGAGGACATCCGCCCATGCATTGGTGTCGTTGGTGCAGTTGTTGCAGTGGACCATGGCCACGGGCTTTCCCGCAGGCGTCGTCACCAGATCAATCTCCTCATGCATGTGTTGAAGCGGACGCTCCAGCACCACCATGGAAAAAATGGAGGTCCCGGCTGAAACATTGCCTGTCCGGGGGGCCACCGCGTTGGTCGCCGTCATGCCCGTTCCCGCATCGCCCTCCGGGGGTGCAGCCGGAATCCCCGGCGCCAGCAGCCCGCCCAGTTTCTGTGCTCCCTCCGCCGTCAGGTACCCGGCGGGCTGTCCGGCGGTCAAAACCCTGGGCAGCAGATCCGCCAGCTTCCAGGGCAGATTCCACCGGGCGGCAAGAGCGTCAAATTTCTCCATCATGCTTTTGTCGTAGTCCAGACGGTCGCTGTCGATGGGGAACATGCCCGAGGCCTCTCCGATTCCAACGGCGTGGACGCCGGTGAGCATATAGTGCACATAGCCCGCCAGCGTGGTAATGTGCGCAATTCGGGAAACGTGCTCCTCGCCGTTGAGCATGGCCTGGTATAAATGCGCAATGCTCCAGCGCTGGGGAATATTGACGCCGAACTGTTCCGTCAGCTCCGCGGCAGCTTGTCCCGTCATGGTATTCTGCCAGGTGCGGAACGGCACCAGCAGATTCCAGTCCCGGTCAAAGGCCAGATACCCATGCATCATGGCGGAAATTCCCATTGCCGTGATCGTCTCCCGATGCTGCACACGGGACAGCGCTGCCCGCAACCCTTCCCACACCTGTTCCAGGTGATAGGTCCAGATTCCCTTCTCGTAAGCAGACGCCCAGGTGTAGTCTCCTGCGGATACGGGCTGGAAGTGCTCATCAATGGCTGCCGCTTTGATGCGGGTGGATCCCAATTCAATTCCTAAATATGCCTGCATTCGGTTTTCTCCTATCCTTCCATGACGGAATCAGCACAAATTCCCTGTATAGTCGTTGTGGGCTTTGAAATCTCAAAGCCCACAACGGTTCAACCATACCTTATATGTACTTGTGCAAAACGCGGTGCTCCAGGAAAACACTCAGGTATCCAGTACCGTCCCGTCCTCGCCGAAGTCACAGATATACTGGGTATCCTGGAACGGATACTGTGCCAGCAGCTCTTCATGGATCTCAATGCCCAGGCCGGGTTTGGTGGGAATCTTGAAGTAGCCGTCCGTAATCGTCAGGTCCAGATCAAAGATATCGGTACGGTTGAGCACACCGGACCAGAATTCCAGGAGGGCAAAGTTATGGGCAGCCGCGGCAACCTGCATGCTGGCCGCAGTGGCCACAGGGCCGTTGGGATTGTGGGGGGCAAACATAATGTGATAGGCCTCGGCATAGGAGGCAATGCGCATGATCTCGGAAATACCGCCGCAGTGGCACACATCCGGCTGGATGTAGTCCACCAGCTGATTTTCAATGAGCGGACGCATTTCAAAGCGGCTGTACATTCTCTCGCCGCCGGCAATGCGCAGGCCGAAGCTGTTCTGCCGGATCAGCTTGTACTCCTCAATGTTCTCCGGCCCCACCGGCTCTTCAAAGAAGGTCACGCCGTACTTGGCGGCCGCCTTCATCTGATCCGCACTCAGCGCGGCAGGGATCTGGCCGTGCTGGTCAACATAAATCTCCTTATCGGGACCAATGGCCTCCCGGATGTCCTGGAGGGCAGCCTCCAGCTTGCCGTAGCGATAGCAGCACTTCACGCCGGAAAAGCCCAGGTCGTGGCACAGGTGACGCGCTTCCTCGCCGGTCTGCGCATGGGTGTAGCACTTGAGCTTGTTGCGCACATTGCCGCCCAGCAGCATGTAGACGGGGACGCCGTAATGCTTGCCGGCAATGTCCCACAGTGCCTGGTCAATGCCGGAAATGGCGGACATGTGGATGAAACCGCCTCTCCAGAAACCCTGATGATACATCTGCCGCCAGATCTTCGAAATATTCAGGGGATCCTCTCCGATCACACTGCGCTTGGCCAGAGTGTCGATGCAGGCAGCCACTGCGTGTTCCTGTGCTTCCACAGAGGCTTCGCCCCAGCCCGCCAGGCCGGTATCGGTTTCAATTTTCACAAACAGCCAGTTCTGGCGCACAGCATGTACAAAAAATGTTTTAACTTCCGTAACTTTCATAAGTCTTAGCTCCTAAATATATCGTCGATTACGACATCAGATTTGGCAGGAAGGTCGAGAACCAGGGCACATAGGCAAACACCAGGGCGCAGGCATACTCCACCAGGACAAAGGGCAGCAGGCGCCGGATTACCGCAGCCACCCGCTCTCCGCTGATTCCGCAGGCGATGAACATGGTGGACCCGAAGGGCGGGGTGGCCTGTCCCAGTGCCAGCAGGAACACGAACACCATGCCGAAGTGGATGGGATCAATGCCGAAGGCTGCGGCCACCGGAGCCAGCAGGGGGGAGAGAATGACATTGGTGGCGCCGACTTCCATAAACATGCCGGTGATGGTCAGCAGAATGAAGACCAGCCCCATGAAAATAATCCAGTTGGGAGAAACCGCAACAAAGAAGTTGGCAATGGTGGTGGTGATATCATAGTAGGCAATCAGGAATCCGAAGACCTGTGCGGCCAGGAACATCACCGTGACGTTGGCGGTGGAAGCGGCCGTCTTGGAGACCACGTCCATGAAATTCCGAACCGTCAGCTCCTTGGTCACGAAGAAGGACACGATCAGGCCATAGGCACAGGCGATCATGGCGGACTCCGTCGGGGTGAAAATGCCGCCGTAGATGCCGCCCAGAATGATCAGGGGCATCATCAGGGCCCAGATGGCACCCTTGAGGCTTTTGAAGACCCGTCCCAGAGAAAACTGATCGAAGGACTTGGGGAAGTTCTCTTTCTTTGCTACCACATAGCCGTATACGCACAGCACGACGGCGGTCAGAATGCCGGGCAGCATGCCGGACATCAGCAGCTTGCTGATGGACACGCCGTTGGTGCTGCCGTAAATCACGAATACGATGCTGGGCGGAATGATGATGCCCAGCGTACCGCCCACAGCCTGCACGGCGGTGGAATAGTCGGAGGGATAGCCGCGCTTGACCATCTCCGGATACATAATGCCGCCGATGGCTGCCGTGGTTGCGGCGGAAGAGCCGGAAATCGCGGCAAAGAACGCGCAGGAGACAATGGCAACCAGGGAGATGCCGCCCGTCACCCAACCGACCAGGGAGTCCGCGAATTCCACCAGTTTTTTGGATAGGCCGCCCGCCGTCATAATGTCACCGGCCAGGAAAAAGCCGGGAACTGCCAGCATGGCAAAGTTATCCGCGCTGCTGAACAGCTTTTGTCCGACAACTGCAAAGGTGATGCCCGGGTCGATGGCAACCGTCACAACCGTGGTAATTCCCAGTGCCCAGGTAATGGGAAGGCCGATTACCATGCCCAGCAGGAATACCACAATCAGGATTACCGGAGCAAATTGCGCCAACGTTTCCAGAATCATTTGTCGGCCTCCTTTTCTGCAGCCCGCTTCATAACCGCGTCCTTCTCCCGGCGCAGATACACAAACTCCACCAGCACCGCCAGGATGGAAAAGAAGAATCCGATGGCAATGATCAGGTACATGTACTGCATGGGCAGCTTCAGCGCCGCGCTCTTTTGGAAGGTACCCACCGGGATCATCAAACAGGCGGAGTAGCAATAGACCACCTGCATGATCAGGCCCAGCAGCAAACGGAAGTGTTCCAGCTTCCAGACCGTTGCCTCTTTGAGCTTCTGGTCAATGACGTCGATTCTTACCTGAATTCTCTGGGAAATCGCCAAAGAAGAACCCAGCACTGTAATCCAGACAAAGAAGTATCTGGACAGTTCCTCGGACCAGGGGATACTGCGGAACATGACGTACCGGAAGAACGTCTGCATACAGATCACCACCACCATGCCGATCAGCATCAGGCTGATGATGTATCCGAGGATTTTCTGGGAAATTTTAAAAACAGCAATTGCTTTGTCCATAAGTTCCCCGCTCCTCAAAACAGATTCATTCGGGAAGATTCTTCCCAATCCTGCACTTTACAGCACGCAGATTACTTCGCGGCCTCAATCCGGGCCAGGGCATCGGCAAACTGGGCGCCATACTCATCGCGGACAGGCTGCGTCGCGTCAATCCACTCCTGCTTGTCGTCGACTTCCAGGATGGTCATGCCCATTTCCTCCTGCTCCCACTTGACCACGCGGTCATACTCTGCGCGGCAGATTTCCCGCTGCTTGATGGCGGATTCCGTGGCAACCTCCTGAATCAGGTTGCGGTCTTCCTCGCTCATCTCATTCCACAGCTTCTGGGACATCAGGGTGATGGTGCAGTTATAGATGTGCTCGGTCTTGGTTGCGTGCTTGTTGATCTCGGGAACACCGTTGGTCTCCAACAAAACCAGGGGGTTCTCCTGGCCGTCCAGGGCGCCCTGCTGCATGGCGGTGAAGGCATCGCCCCAAGCCATGGGAGCCGCATCCGCGCCCAGCGCCTGCCACAGGGCAACGTGGATATCATTTTCCATCACGCGGATCTTCAGGCCCTTCACATCCTCCACGGAACGGACATCCCGCTTGCTGTTGGTCAGGCAGCGGAAGCCGGACTCATACGTGCACAGACCCTTGAGGTTCACGGATTCGCACATATCCAGGTACTCCTGGCCGATCTCACCCAGGAAGACATTATCGGCATGCTCCTGGCTCTCAAAGATATAGGGCAGGTCGAACACGCCGTACTCCGGGATGAAGTTGCTCATGACGCTCATATTCACGATGGAGAAGTCGAAGTTGCCGGTCTGCGTTCCCTCGGCGCACTCACGCTCCGTGCCCAGGGTGTTGTTATCATACAGGGTGATCTTGATGCGGCCGTCACTGCGTTTTTCGATTTCATCGATCATCCACTGGGCGGCAATGCCATGGGGCTGGTCTTTCGTGATGCCGGCGGTCATCTTCAGATCATAGGTCGGCAGTTCATCTCCGGAAGAGGCGGCGGAATTCGAGGAATCCGCAGTGGAACCTCCGCAGCCGGACAGCACACCACAAATTACGCTGGCAGCAAGCAGCAAGGGCAGAAATCTTTTGTTCATGATTAGTTCTCCTTTCATATCAGCCTGGGTCATCATACATCACGTTTGTTTGCGCGCAGGTGAATCGTTTACTATCTTCTCTCCCTTCCAAAAATCCGTATTATAAATTCCTTTGTTTTTTGGGAAAAAAGCTTCTTTTCCCCTGTCTTACTTGCGAATATATCATGATTCGTCATACAAGTAAAGTGGTAATTTGTCATATAAATCTAAATCAAATTTTGTCGTTTTAGCTATACCGCGCCCTTTTGACAGGCAAAACACTGTCTGTTATAATACATATATCCCTATGCGCACGATATTTTTAAGATTGTTGAGGTGGTCTCTTGTATGACGACACCCAAAACCCCAAAAACCCACGCACAGCCTTCTGCGGTAAAAAAAGTTGTGGATTATATTGCCCACGAAATCTATGCCGGAAATCTGGTATCCGGCGACCGGCTTCCCACAGAGGCGGAGCTGTGTTCCATGCTGCAAATCAGCCGCACCCCTGTCCGGGAGGCAATCAAATATCTGGAATCGCAGACTGTTCTGCGCACCAAGCAGGGCAGCGGGACATTCGTTGTCAACCCCGAAGACATTTCCATTTCCATGCCCCTGAATTTCAAAATTAAGCTGGAGGGAATTTCCTGGGTGGAAATTGTGGCCTTTCGGAATCAGATGGAGTTCCTGGTGCTGCGGGAGGCCATCCAAAACGTCACCGATGCAGATATCCAGCGCCTGGAGGAGATCAACAATCAGCTTCTGGAAGTTCGAAAGCTGAAGCCGGTTCCTGTTTCCGAGGCGCGGCGGCTGGAGCTGCTGTTCCACGACGAACTGCTCAAGCTTGCCAACAACCGTCTTTTACAGGAAATGTACCGGATCTCCTCTGAGTTTTTTAATCCCGCCATTACCAAACTCTACAATTACACCGCAGAGGGAATCGACAGCAACGAGTGGCCTCTTTCCCACACATATTTTTTGGACGCCCTTCGCAAGCGGGACATTTTCCTTGCCTATCAGGTCACCCTGAATCTGATCCCGGTGGAAAAGTTCGAGTCTTTCCTGGGGCACGATCCATACACACCGGATTCCCCAAAACAGAAGGAATGATCAAAACAGCCCACTCAGGTTTGTTTGCCCAGAACACAAACAAATCAAACGGCGCCGAAGGCTAATGCCTTCGGCGCCGTTTATTGCTGTGGGGAAAATCCATTTTCTGTCATTCTGCCGCAGACCATGCCGCGGCGCCCTTCCTCCATATGCTCACGCCGGAGTGTGCAGCAAGAGAATTGCTTTTTCAAGAAAAAACGCGTATAGTTTAGGCGAGAAAATCTTTCCAATTCAAGCTTTTTGAGAACAAATTGAGGGGGAAATTTCATGGAAATGCGTATACGGAAAGAACGGATCCGGGGTGTACCCCGCAGGGGACCTCTTTTTACAGCATCAGCTGTCCTGCTCATGGCCGCTCCGGTGGTGCAGTGGATTCTGGGAGAGGTGCTGGAGGACTTCTACCGCAGCACCACTGCTTTTCCCTGTTTGCTGGCCGTGGCAGGCGGAATTTTGCTGCTGACAGCCCGCGGCAAGCAGGTCGGTTATACCGCGGGCGGACTGATGGCCATACTGGGCTCCAGCGTTGTCATCAGCCACATGCTGCTGTTGCCGGCCATGCTCCTGTGGGGCCTTTCCGCCATAGGCACGTCCTGGAACAAGCCCTTGTCCCGCTTGCTCAAAGGACGTTCCCTGCCGGTTTTGAATCTGGTAGCCGCGATTTTGGCAGCACTCAGCGCTCTGCTGTGTCTGGACACCGTCGGTTCCATGCCGGCCTTTGCGCTGCCTCTGGCGCTGTCCGCTGTGGGCGCGGTTTTGCTGTGCACAGCGGCCGACGCGCAGACATTTCTGCCCCTTTCCCCGGAGCAGCGGGCCCAGAAAGCGCCCAGCATGCGTTACCGCTCCGTTCTCCGTCCCGGCATGCTGGGAACTTTGGGTGCTGTGCTCCTTCTCGTCTGTGAAGTCTGGCAGCTGATTGATCTGCTCCGGCTGATGGGCTCCTTCCACGTCTCTCTTGGAACCCTGCTCCAGCCTGTGCTGATCATCGCGGCCGCCGTGTTGCTGCTGCTGCGCGCAGAGGGCGGACCGCGCCCGCTGCCCGCCGCAATTTTGCTGCTGATCTCACAGACGCTGGCGCTTTTGTCCATGCGGCAGACCGTGCTGTATGCCGATGAGATGGGCGCAGCCCTCCAGCAGACCCAGCGCATCGCTCTGCTGTTTTTCAGCGTAGTGCTGCTGCTCATCGGCGCTGTCGGTACCACCTGGAACCGGCCCGTGGGAAAAGGCCGGCCGATCCCTCTGTGCAGCGCCATTGCAGCCGCGCTGGCGGCAGTCAACGGAATCTGGACGGCAGTCTATCGGGTATCCGCGATTGTGGAAGAAACCCGTGTGGATTTTGATTCCGTGCAGGGATTGCTGCGGTCGCTGCTGCTTCCGGTGGGACTGGTGCTGGTGAATCTGGCCATGGAGAGCTGCCAGACGGCAGCCAAGGCCCGGAAGGTGGACGGTGACAAATACCGCCGGGGCCTCACCGGCTTTGCGGCCAATTTTTACAGCGATGTGGGCGGCAAGCTGCAGCTGCTGGCCAAGATCTGCGGCGTGCTGTACCTGATCATGGGCGTTTTGGGCGTGGTGTCCATCGTCCTGGGCATCGTCATCCTGCTGCTGCAGCTCTTCGGTCTGATTCCGCCGTCGATTGAGCCCACGTCTCTGCTGATGACCGGCCTTATCATCATGGCCAGCGCTCTGATTCTGGCAGTGGGTACCTGGCCCTTGTACGCCTTCGGCCAGATCACCGCGGATCTCCACGCCATCCGCAAGGAGGGAGTCCACGCTTCCGGCGCCGCCGAAGTGCCCGCTGTGGGCAGCGCTGCCTCCGGAACCGGCGCGTCTGCCGACAACCCCGATGAGCTGCCGGAACTGTGACGGGAGGCTGCCATGGAAAATCGCTATATCCGCCGCTTTGCGCTGCCGGAGCGGATGTACACCGCTTCTGCTCCGGTGGTGCTGGCGGCCGGCGTTGTGCTGGAGGACACCCGGATCCCGCGCCTGGTGGCCCAGCTGAAATGGAAAAGCATTGACGAAAAGCCTCTGACCGCCCTCACCGTATCGGTGCAGTGTCCCCAGGCAAACGGCGGCGGCAGCGGCCAGGCCTTGTTTACATATTCCAATCTGCACATCACCCGCGGCCAGACCTTTGGCGTGTACACGGCCATCGTCCTGCCCCAGGGCAGTGTGCCGCGCATGGATGTCCGGGTGCTGTCCGCCGCGTTTGCCGACGGGACCGTCTGGACGGCACCGGAAGACGCGCTCTGGGCTCCGCTGCCCGCCTTCACATCTCTTAGTGAAGCCGTGGAGGACCCGGAGCTGCTGGCGCTGAGCGCCGCCCTGCCCAAAAACCGCTACGCCTTCTGGAGCGGGCAGGGCCTGTGGTACTGCGCCTGCGGCGGCGTAAACCAGGACCGGGAAGACGTGTGCCACCGCTGCGGCTGCCGCCGCGAGGACGCGGCCAGCCTGGCCACCGCCGACGGACTGCGCCTTGTGCAGCGCCGCCGGGCTGAGGAAGCGGCCCGGCTGGCCCAGGAGGAAGTCCTTCGCCGGGCAGAAGCCCGGGCCCGGATGGACGCCCGCAAGGAGGCCGCCCGGCAGCAGCTGTCTGAATGGAAGGCCCGATTCCGCCGGGACGAGGGCCCCGGCGCGGCACCCGCAGAACAGCCGGAGCCGCCGCTCCAGCAAACGGATGCAGTCCCTCCCGCGCCGCAGGTTGAGGCCTCCGGCACGCCTGCTGCCGAAGGGCAGTCCGGTACGCTGCCGGAATCCGCTCCCATTCCGGCTCCTGCCGAAAAAGCGGCCGCTTCTCCGGCACCCAAATTCCGGAAAGGGCGGAAAAAAGCTTTTGGAATTGCCGCCGCAGTGGTTTTGCTGGCAGCGGTCGCCATCTTCGTTCTGCCCCGCGTGCTGGGCGGAAGCGGCGTGAGCCTTCCCGGCAGCGCTCCGGATCTCCACGTCACGGCTCCCGGAGACGGGGAGACTGTGACCTTCTCCGTGCAGGAGGATGAGGACGGCGTGTGCCGCGTCACCCAGGAACTGGTGCAACAATCGTTCCCCGGTGTCGCGTACATCAACCTGGACGGCGTGCCCAACATGGGCAACGACATTGACGACTATCTCATCAACAGCTTCCAAATGTCCATGCTGGTGACCAGCCACGGCGAGACCGGCTCGGAAGGGGAGTGGGGCTCCTTCAACGCCAATGACGATCCCAACAGCCCCCTCTGCCTGCTGCTTTTTGACGAAAACACCCATCTGATGGGCCACGCCGTGGGCGTGCCGAAGAAGGCGGGCGGCGGCGTCTGGCAGCTGGAAGTCACTCTGTGCGACTATGACTTTACGGCGCTCTACGAGGAGCAGCTGGCAGCCTTCACCGCTCAGCGGGAGGAGACCTTCGCGCATTACATCGCCCCGGAGGACATTGCCGACTCTGGTGCCAGGTACTTCCTCACGGGCTACAACACCGGCCGGGGACCCACGCTGCTGCCCGGCGACTCCCAGGCCTATCACCTCTGGGCCCAGTACACCTCCGGTTATGTGGAACAGCACTGCCGGGAGATGGACCGGCTGATGGACCGGCTTCCGCGGGACGACCGGTGGCGCTGCTTCTTGTTCCTGGATGAGGACTATCAGCTGTTGGGCTACACCATGATGGACTCCACCGGCCAGGGCGGCCAGGTATCGGACACCGACATTGCCCCCCTGGGCACCGTGGAGCTGATCGCGCAGGAGGACAGCAGCGGAAATTGTGAGTTTACCGAAGAACAGCTTCGCCGGCTGGTGCCGGAAATGGACTTTTTCAACTTCGGCGGCTATATGCCGGATCTGAGCGGGGATGTCAAGGCATACGTCAAAGACAGTCTCCACATGGCCTGGCTGGTTACCTCCCAGGGGCAGGAGCAGGGCGGACACACCTCCGCCACCTGGAACCTCTCGGAGGACCATATTTTCACCCTGCTGCTCTACCGGGACTTTACCACCTTGTGCGGCTACTTTGTCGGCGCTCCGGAGAAGCTGGGCAACGGGCAGTGGCGCATGGAGATTACCCTGTGCGACTATGACTTCACGCCCCTGTATGAGGAACAGGCTGCAGGCTATCAGGCCGCGCCCCAGCTGCCGGAGATCTCCCAGTATGACATCGCCTCCTGCGGCGCAGCCTGGTACATCGAGCCGGTGGATCAGTTTTACGAGCAGAACAGCTTCTACCAGCGCCTGAAGTTCCAGAGTCTGTGGAGCCGGGTCACCTCGCCCTATATGAGCCGGTTCTGCATGCCCATCACGGATCTGCCCAACAGCGCCCGGTGGGCTGCGCCGGAGCGGCCCATGACGTTTTTGCTCCTCAATGACAATATGCAGTCTCTCGGTTATGTGACCATCACCGACGGAGAGCGGATCGCCGCCCTGGACCTGACGGCTTCCAACCATTCCGCTTCGCCTGACACCGTATCCCTGGACCTGACGGCGGACGGCGAGTACTGCACCCTTACCCTGGAGCAGGTGCAGCAGGTGGTCCCCCAGGCCCAGTTCATGGAGTTCCGGGGCACGCCCGATTTAGGCAGCGTGGAGGAATATCTGAAAATCAGCGATAATATGGCTTTTTTAATTGCCTCTGATGGGGCTTCCGGTGTTGGACAGACCAGCGGGCGCTTCTCCGTCCAAGGAGGACGCATCCCCTTCCGGGTCCTGCTGCTTTACAGCGGCCCCACCACCCTGTGCGGCTATTTCATCGGCCAGCCCACCCCTGTGGGCGGGGATACCTGGCGCATGGAGATCACTCTGTACGATTACGATTTCTCCAGCCTCTATGAGCAGCAAAAGCGGGACTTTGCGCGCGCCTCACTGCCCCAATCCATCGCTCCGGAGCAGGTGAAAACCAGCGGCGCAGCCTGGTGTATCGATACCGGGTACTATTTTTCGGACAACAATGATTTTACACAGTCTGCAGAGCAGTATGGTATGTGGAGCCGGGAACGGTCCGCAAGGAAGGAGCGCTTCTGCAAATCCATCGACGATCTGGAGGATCTCCAGCCCCAAGGCGGAGGGGAAACCATCCGGGCGTATCTGCTGCTCCTGGACAAAAACTACCGCACGGTGGGCTACACCATTTTGACCAACTGAACAGGAACCCAGCCCCCTCCGCTACCAAGCGGAGGGGGCTTTCTCTCTCACGGCTGCGGTTTCCCCCACGGCACGTTACGCCTGCGCCGCCAGGTAGTCCGCCATCCGCACGATCACCGTGCAGCCCTGCGCCCGGTTCATGCAGTTGCTGCCGCCGAAGGTTCCGTCGGCCTGACCGTTGAGCAGGCCCAGGGCGTAGCACACCGACACGGCCTGCCGATAGCCCTCGGGAATGGCCTCCCAGTCTCCCACCGCAAGCCGGGCCGTTTCCAGCGTCTGGGCATCCGGGAGCTCCACCTCCAGCGCCGCCAGCAGGCGGTAGAGCATCTGGGCCATATCCAGGCGGGTGATCGGCGTGTTCAGCGTGCCCTCCCAGCTGCCCGACTCCAGATATCCCCGTTCCATTGCGGTCCCCGTCAGGATTCCCTGGTCGCGGCAGACGAAGGTTCCCGGCTGCCACCATGCGCCGCCATACCGGCCCAGCTCCTCCGGGAAGAACGCCCGGGCCAGCATGGCGTCAAAATGGGCATTGGTCACCGTGGCGGAAGGGTGGAAGGTCCCGTCGGCGTATCCGTTGACGATTCCCGCATCGGCTGCCCGGGTAATGGCCCCATGGGCCCAGTGGGCAGTCGGTACATCCCGGAACGTATGCGTCTGCTGCGGCTGCTGCCCACTCTCACCAGGCTGCTCTTGTCCCGCCTGTCCCGGCACGGTGTTCTCCTGTCCGGGCACAGCGGGCTGTTCCGGACGGGCATCGTTCTCTGCCTGCCGTCCCCCAAAGAACGTCACTTCATAGGTAAAGTCCGGAACGTCCTGCCCGTTGCGCGCCTGAAGTCCCCGGATCTGGACCGTGTACGTCCCGTCATAGGTCTCCACACCGTCCGGCCGGAAGATGATGCAGCAGCCGGTGCCGTATCCGGCATTGGAGACGCTGAAAAATCCATCGCTGCTGCCTGACCGGAAGGTCCAGGTCCGGCCATCCTCCTCCCGGGTGAGGGTGACGGTGACCGACGCCTTGTTTGCATCTGCATACAGCTCCGGATTAAGCGTCACGCTCCAGGCGGTCCGCCCCTCCATCAGCTCTTCGGGGAAATTCCCGGAGGCAGGCCAGGAAACGAAGTCATATGCACAGCCGCTGCCGCTCTTGTCCATGACCTTTTCCGCGGCATAGGCCCCGTAGCCGCCTTCTCCAAGGGCAAATCCAAAGCCCACCTTCCCCAGCACGGGATTGAGCTGCCAGCGGCGGTGACCCACACCGGCGATGTTGGACGCGTCGCTGTCCTCCATCCAGCTGTCCACAGATCCCACCAGCGTGTACCCCGCACTGAGATTGCTGGTGGACGAGGCGCTGCGGGCCTCTTTGTAAAAGTCATCGCTCATGCCGGGAAGCTGATCGGGATAATGATCCAGACTCCCCTGGGCCGCCTGAATCACCGCACCGTACTGCGCGGAGCGGCTAAGCTCCATATCCAGCTCCACGGCGGGCAGTCCCGCAATGCGGCGCAGAGCGTTGAGCCGGTCCGCCGCCGCCTGCAGCGCATCTTTCTCTACGGTTCCGCTGGAGAAGGGAACACGGGCAGAGGGTGTCTGCACAAACATGTTTCCTTCATACTGCAGCGGCGCCTGCTCCAGCAGCTCCTCGATTTCTGCCTGCGAGAGCTTTTCCAGTTCGGTGCTGCCGCTGTCGCGCAGACCTGTGGCTGCAGCAGCCGGGCTCTCCTCCAGACGGGGAATTGCCACCGTGTGCACGTCACCGCACCGGGAGCACCGGCAAAGCTGTTCGCCCTCCTGCTCCACGGTGGCAGGCCGGGTCACCTTCTGCACGATATCATTGTGCCCCAGAGCCGGCAGGACTTTTGTGACTTCACGCGCGCCGCACTGCAGGCACGTCCGCTCATACCTTCCGTCCTCCGTGCAGGTCGCCGGTACGGACTCATACCGCCAGATGTGCTCTGTACAGCTCCCCTCCTGGGTGCCGGAGCCCGCTGCGCCGCCCAGAGGCAGGATCTCTTCCGTATAGGTCTCCCCACAGGCGGCACAGGTATAGGTCCGCACACCGGGCGCTTCCTCCGTGGCGGGCACCGTCACGTCGCTGGTATACACATGAGAGAGCTTGGCCGTGGTCTTGAGCACTTCCACTTTTCCACAGTTCTTGCAGGTGCGCAGCCACCGCCCCTCGCGGGTGCAGGTCGCTGTTTCGGTATCGTAATACCAGGTGTTGTGGGGGCAGCTGTCCGCTTCCTCGCCGCCGGGTTCCTGCGATTCTGCGGAGCCGGCGTCCTCTTCGGTGCCGCTCTCCAGAGGCGGAATCTCCTCCGTATAGCTGTCACCGCAGCGGGAGCAGGTATAGGTCCGCACCCCCGCCGCTTCTTTTGTGGCCGGCGTGGTCACCGTATCGGTATACGCATGCCCCAGCGCCGGAAACTCCACATTCAGCTCCCGCTCTCCGCACAGCACGCAGTAGTAGGCGTTATAATCCCCCTCCGTGCAGGTGGGAGCCTCCTTGTGATATTCCAGGATGTGCTTGCCGCCGTTATTTTCCGGACAGACATACGTATGGATCCGTTCCCGGTAGGTCGACTCCCCGGTCCGTTCACTGAAATAGGTGCCGCCCTCCACCCGGGTAAAATCCCGGCCGTAGGCGTCCACTTGTTTTTGCACCGCTGCCGCCGGGGTCCCCAAAATACCGGCCAGCAGCATCGCGCCCATCAGCGCAGAAGCCGCGCGCTGCAAATATGTCTTTTTCATTGCAGATTCCTCCTTTATTTCCACTCCACAGACATTGTTTCAACGGATGAGCACAGTATATCCCGCGTGAGGCCTGCGTTTTTTCAAAAAGTGTAGAAATCCGGAATCGCGTTCCCTCCACCGCCGCCCGCCGCCCTTGACGGACGTACCGTACAGGCTTAAACTATTATCTGTATATTCACTTCAGTCTGATTCCTGTACCGTTGTCCCAGCAATTGGAGAAAGGAGCGCTGCCATGCCGGAGATGGGAGGCGTCCGGGACTATAACCGAATCCGCCGGTTTTTGAGTCATATCTACTTATATGGATTTTTCAGCCGGGAGGATTTTGCCCGTTCCGGCATCGGCAGTGCCAAGGACTATGACTACGGCATGAAGCTGATCCGGGCCATCTTCCCCGACAGCGAACAGGCAGCCCTTTGGCGGGACGGGCGGAAATATCCGCGCTTTGTCCGCACATATGAGGGCAGCGGAGAAAACCGCATGACGGATTCCTATCTCCTTCACGCCCTGGATACCGAAACCGATCTTCCGGAGCTGCTGATTCTGCTGGCCGCTTTGGCCGCTTCTCCCCGAACGCTGGAGCAGCTGCGGCGCAGTGCGGAGCTCCACTGTGACGATGAGGAGTCGGACTGCTACTCCCGGGTGCGCCGCCGGGTCCTGGAGCTGGAACAGTACGGATACCTCCAGAAGCGGGGCCGCACGTTTGCCCTTGCCCATGACTGGCTGCGGCAGCTGGAAAACGAGGAGCTGGAAGCACTGGTACAGTTTGTCCGCTTTGCCGCCGGAACGGCGTATCCCCGGGTGGCCGCCAGCTTTCTGCGGCGCAGCGCGGAGCGGGAGATGCACCGCAGGGGACTGCCGCTCCCGGCGCAGTCCCTGCTGCTGCGCCACAATGTCAGCGCCTGCGTCTTTGATGAAGACATTGTCTGGCAATTGCAGGAGCTCATTGCCGCCCGCCGGGGCGCCGTGATCACCATGGGGCGGGGGAGTGTCGAGTGCCTGCCCATCGCCCTGCGGATCGACATGCGGCTTGGCCGCTGGTATGTGCTCTCCATGGAGCAGCGCGGTCCTGTGATCCGCCGGGTAAGCGGCATCCGCAGCGTAAAACCGGCACCCGCAGTGCCGCCGGAACAGTGGCAGGAAGCCCGGCAGGCCGTCACGGCCCGGTTTGCCCGCTGCGGCTGCTCCGGCGCCATGCCCGCCGGGGAACCGGTGCTGGTCCGGGCGCGGCTGAACTTTTCCTCCGCACCGGGCCTGCAGAATCAGTTTGCCCGGGAAATCCGGCTGGGCCGGATTGTGGAGCGGGAGGACGGCATTTATTACGAAGCAGAGGTCAACGATCCTCTGGAACTGCTGCCCCTGCTGCGGTCCTATGCGCCGTGGCTGCAAGTGCTGCCGGGCGCCCACACGCTGGATCAGAGGCTGCGGGAGGATCTTGTGCTGATGCGTCAGGCAGCGGAGGGAGCATGCGATGAAACTGTTCAATAAATATCAGAGCCGGGCGCTGCAGTTTGCGCTGGATCTGCTCTCGCAGCTTCAGTCCGCCGCGCTCTCTTCCAGCCAGGTGCAGGCCCTGGCCCAGCAATGGGGATTGGACTACGCCGACCAGGTGATCCAGCCGCTGTGCCGGGCCGGATTCCTGGAGCAGACCGCCGACGGATACCGCCTGACGGCCGAAGGCGCGCTTCCCAGACTGCCGCTGAGCGCCGCGGAACGGAGCACGCTTGCCGCCCTGCTTCAGATTCCGGAATCCCAGCTGTTTTTGGAACCGGCACTGTGGGAACGCCTGGCCGCCCTGTGCGCCGGGACGCCGGCTCCGCCGTCCGTCCAGCGGTATGCCCCTGCCGGGGAACCCCTTCCCCAGCATCCGGGGCCGGAGGGCTTCCGCACCCTGCTCAAAGCCGCTCAGCGGCGCTGGCTGATTCGTTATACCTATTACTCCCGGGATCACCAGACCATCCCCCGGCAGGCCGAAGCCCTGCCCTGGAAGCTGGAATACAGCGCCTATGACCGGCGCTGGTGGGTGATCCTCTACGATCCCGGACAATCCCGCACCATCAAGGCCCGTCTGGACAATCTGGAGGAGATCCGCCTTCTGGGGCCCTCCGGCGTGGAGGACGGGGAAGTGGAGGCCGCCATGGACCGCCTGCTGGAACCGGAGCCGGTGGTGCTGGAGGTCCGCAGGACCCGGGGAACGCTGGAGCGGTGTTTTCTGGTACTGGAAAATCAGCTCTTTGAGCGGACCCGCCAGGTCTCCGAGGACTGTTTTTATGTCAGCTTCCGGTACTACCGGTTTGACCGGAGCGAGATCCTGCGGCGGCTTTTGTACTTAGGCCCCGGCGTCCGGCTGATTTCCCCGCCGGATCTGCGCCAGGCTCTGATCGCCTTGCTGGATCAGGCGCTGGAAGCATGATTTCTATAGAAAATGAAAAAATCATCGGCCCGCTTCCGATAAGATGAGAACCCAGGAAAGGGTGGGAGAAATGGAAACAAAACGGGAATTGACCTACGAAGAGCAGGTCAAGGGCTTGTCCTTTTTAAAAGATGTCATTCTGCATGTCAATCAGTATATGTCCGCCGCCATTGAGTCTGCCAACCACACCTGCCATGTGACGGACGAGGAGTTTTGGGACCATCTTTTTTTAAGCACCAGCCGCAACAAATACATCACCGTCATCGAGACTCAGGAGCTGAGCAGAACGTCGTGTCCGGAAAACCCCTATGAGCACCTGGATTTCCAGGGCTGCAACAAGTACCTGCTCTTCGGCGGCAACCGGCTTGTCTCCGAGGAGAATGACCGCCGGATCTATGCCAAGGACAGTTACAGCTTTTTCAAGGTGTTCAACATCGGGTACCGGGAAGCCCCTCTGCGGCAAAAAGACGGCACCTGGCTCCCCACCGGACCGCACGATGAATACCGCAGCGTTTTGCAGGCGGCCATCGAGATCCGCAATGAAAAATACGCCCACGACACCGTCTCCCGGATCCGCTCCATCACACTGGAGAGTCTGCAGCAGGACCTGGAAAACCTGCGCGCCCTGACCAAGCCCATCGCCCGCAAGCACGGCTGGGAAAAAGGACGCCAGCCCGTCAGTGAATACTGGCAGGAGCAGGAAAAGGTCTTTCAGGCGCAGTTCGGCTGCGTGCCTCTGTCCCTGACGGAACTTGCCCAGGAGCTGTTCACCACGGAATCTGATCTGACGGCCCAGCAGTCCCAGGCCATGGACCAGGCGGTGGAGTTTTTGAACCTGGACTGCCAGCAGGGGAAGGTATACGGACAGGAGCGGCGGCAGCTGCTGGAAAAGCTGCGCCACGTCCCCGCCGTTGCCGCGTTGCTGGGGACTTCCGCCGCCCGCACGGCGGAGGAGGCAGCCGCCCGGGCCGCTGCGCCCGCTCCCGCCGCTCCTGCCCCCCAATCCATCCCGCAGCCGCTCTGGAAGCCCCTGCACGCCTCCGCCGCGGCGCTGCTGCGCCGGGCCGGTCCGGTGCTGCCCTGCCGGGAGGATCTTCTGGCAGCTCTTCTGGATTCCTTTGTGCTGCTGGTGGATGAAACCCTGTTCCTCTCCGCCGAGGGCCGGGAGCTGCTGACGGAACATCTGGCTCCGCTTTTGATGAAGCGCCATCAAAAGCTCCATGTGGACGCGTCCGTAGTCTCCACCTTGTTCCAGCAGTTCCGCAAAAGCGTTCCCTACACGCCGCTGGAACTCTCCGAGCTGGACCCGGAGATGGCGCCCGCGCTGCAGGACCTGCGCCGGCAAATGCACAAAACCAGCAAGACCGCCATCAAAACCCTGCGCTTTTTGCAGGAGCGCCGGTGCCTGGAAGTGGTGGTCAGCCCCACGGAAAGTCCGTACAGCTACGAAAACCTCCGCTACCTGGCCCACGCCTATCCGGCTTCCCGCTTCCTGGTCATGACTCTGGACCGCCAGCTGGCCGAAGAGCTCCAGGACGTGCCGGGCCGCAACGCTGTGGTGATGAAGCCCAGCCTGGACGGCCAGCTGCTGCCGTTCCGGGCCACCCGCCCCGTGTTCCAGGCCATGCTCACCGCAAGCGAGGACCAGACGTCCGGACAGCAGCGTCCGGAATCCGCCTGCGCATCCTTCCCCCGGGCAAGCCGGTCCGTCACCCCGCCCAAGGCCGGCGACCGCGTGGTTCTGGAGCAGCCTGACGGCGCCCGCCTGGATGTGCGCCTGGGCAAGGCCCTGGGCCAGGGCGGCGAGGGCACCATCTATGAAACCAGCCGGGAAGGCCTTGTGGCCAAGATCTACTTTGCCCGCCAGCTGGATGTCCAGCGGCAGGAAAAACTGCGGCAGATGGTTTTGCAGGACCCGCAGATTCCCGGCTTGTGCTGGCCCCAGGCGCTGCTCTACAACACCGCCGGGGACTGGGTGGGATACCTGATGCCCCGTGCAGAAGGCCGGGAACTGGCGCTGACCGTGTTCCACCCCGGCCGCAACAACAGCACCATCACCGCCCAGGGCTGGACCCGCCGGAGCCTGGCCCTCATCGCGGCCAATATCGCCGCGACCTTCCAGCGCATGCACGAAAAAGGCATTTTGATGGGGGACATCAACCCCCGGAATTTCCTGGTCACGCCGCAGTGCGCCGTCTATCTGGTGGACTGCGACAGCTACCAGTTCGGCGGATTTTCCTGCCCGGTGGGCACTCCGCTGTACACGCCGCCGGAGGTCCACCGCAGCATGCGGGCCGCCGGTGTGGAAAATTACGGATACATCCGGACAGAGGACAACGAGCGCTATTCTCTGGCCGTGCTGCTTTTTGAAATTCTGATGCTGGGCAAGGCCCCGTACGAGAGCTGCAACACCAACAATCAGGACGTGATCGACGCCATCATCGAAGGCAACTTCCCCTATCCCTACCGCACCGGAGAGGACGAGGAGGAAGAACGCCTGCGGGGCAACATCAAGGCTCCCGTGGGGAAATGGCGTCAGATCTGGAGCAACACCACATACCTTGTCAAAACCGGATTCTACAATACCTTCACCGGCAAAAACCGCCTTTCCGCTGCGGAGTGGGCACAGGTCCTGCGGGAGTATGCCCGGCAGATCGAGCTGGGCCACAGCAGCGATGACCTGACCCCCGACGGCTATAAGGATACCAGCGGCCGGGACGGCGAGGACGCAACCAAAATGGTGGATCTGATCTGCCGGAAGTGCGGCCGTCCCTTCAATCTGGGCGAGGATGTTTACCGCCGCCGCAAAAGCCGGGGCGAGCCGGACCTGTGCGCCACCCACTGGGCCATCCGGCAGAATCTGCGCCGCCGGGAAAAACTGGTGGTGTGCGGAATCTGCGGCGCACAATTTCAGACCAATGTGGCGGAGTGGATCGAGCGCACCGAAGCGCAAAAGCCCATGGTCTGTCCCCAGTGTGCCAATGTCACGGTCACCTGCAGCCGCTGCGGCCGGACCTATCAGGAAAAACGGGAGCGGGCGGAGGACCTGCGCAGCCGCGGCGTGTCGCTCTTGTGCCCGGATTGTTTTGACCTTTCCTTCCCCCGCACGGTATGTGAACGCTGCGGGGAAGTCTTCCGGCCGCATCGGGACTGGCTGGAGGCCCGCCGCCGCAGCGGCGGCGCGGTTTTGTGCAAACGCTGTCAGAGCAAGCCGGATTCTTCCCGGCAGTAAGGAGTCATCATGAGTGAGAATCATCGCAGCAAGTTTCCTGTCAAAACCCCGCAGGAATACCTCTTGGAAGAGGAAGAACTGAGCAGCAACTCCGAGCCCCGGGTTCCCATCATCGTGTGCGTGGACTGCTCCTTTTCCATGCGTCAGCAGCACCGGCTGGAACGGGTGCTGGAAGGTCTGGAGGACTTTTGCGCCGATATGGCGGCCGATCCCATTGCCTGCCAGTCCGTGGAACTTTGCATCGTCAGCTTTGGCGGAGAGCAGGCCGTGGTGGAGCGGGATTTCACCCCGCCGGACCGGATGCAGCTGCCCAAGCTCACCGCCAGCGGGGAAACCCCCCTGGCTGACGGCGTCATGACCGCACTGGCCGCGCTGGAGGAGCGCAAGCGCCGCTACGGAGACAACGGGAACACCTATTTCCGCCCCTGGCTGATCCTCATCGGCGACGGCGATGAGAGCCGCTCTTCCGCAAGCCTGGATCAGGCAGCGGAGGTCCTGCGCTCCGAGAGCGAAGCCAAGCATCTGAGCGTGCTGTGCGTCACCGTCGGCGACGCGGACCGGATGGAATACAGCTCCCTGATGAAGCTGGCTCCCGACGGCAAAGTCCAGTATCTGCGGGACCTGAAGTTCCGTGAGTTTTTCAGCTGGCTCAGCCGCAGCATTCAAAAAACCAGTCAGTCCATGAGCGGTGAGGAGGTCCATTTTGACCCCACCACCACCTGGGGCGAGATTCTGGAACGGACGTGACGGGCAGCGCCATGGAATACAAAATCAGTTGGGCGGTGCAGACCGGCCGCCAGCATCTGCTCCACAACATCCCCTGCCAGGATCAGATCCAGATTCACCGGGAGGGGGGCATCGTATGCGCCGCCCTGGCCGACGGCGCGGGCAGCCGGGAAAGCAGCCATATCGGCGCCGCCTGTGTAACCCGCACCACCGCAGTCCTGCTGTGCCGGGAATTTTCCCAGCTTTGCGCCATGACGCAAGCCCAGCGGGCCGCCCGCCTGCTGCAGCGATGCCTGGAGGAGCTGGAACGGCAGACGCCTCCCATTTACGAACTGGCCAGCACGCTGCTGTTCTTCGCAGCCGATGCCGAAGGGACCTTTCTGGCTGGTCACCTGGGTGATGGTGTGTTCATCCAGGTCCAGGACGGGGAGGCCACGGTGGTCAGCCCGCCGGAAAACGGCTTCTACCAGAATGAAACGCACTTTATCACCGCGCCCGACGCGCCGGAGCATCTGCGGCTACGGCAGGGGCGGCTCCACGGCCACGGCGCGCTTTTGATGATGAGTGACGGTGTGGCCCAAAGCCTGTACCAGCATACCTCCGGGATTCCCGCCCGGGCCTGTGCAACCATTGCCCGGTGGCTGGAAGAAGGAGAGGAAGCGGTCATCAGCCAGGCTCTGGCGGAGAATATGGAGCAGGTTTTTTCTGCTCACAGCACCGATGATCTGAGTCTGGCAGTCATCGCATGGAAGGAGAAATCTTAACAATGGATCAGGAACGGCAGGAGCGATTTTGGGATCTGCTGGAGGCAGACCAAAATGATCCGGACGTACAATACGCCCTGGGCCTTTGCTATTTGAACGGAGACGGCACCGAGCCCGACGGCGCCGAAGCGGACAAGTGGCTGCGCCGGGCGGCGGAGCAGGGACAGCAGGAGGCCCAGGCGCTGCTGGCATCGTCTGCGCAGAAACCCGCCGCCCCGGAAGACACCGTCACCGAGGAGACGCTGCCGGACTGGTGTCTGCGGGCAGAAGAGGGAGACGCCGAGGCCCAGTATCAAACGGCGGCCTATTTCCTCGCCGTCTCTCCCCAGGAGGGCAGTGAGGACGCGGCCCGGTACCTGGCCATGGCGGCAGAACAGGGCCATCCCCAGGCCTGCTTGCTGCTGGCGCAGCAGCACCTGGACCGGCAGGAGTACGCCCAGGCGGCAGACCTGCTGCGCAACGCGGCAGACTGCAATCTCGGCCAGGCCGCGGAGCTGCTGGGCGAGTGCTATGCCCGGGGACAGGGGGTGCAGCAGGACCCTGCCGAGGCCGAGCGCCGGTTCATCCAGGCAGCCCAGCTGGACGGCGGAGAGCGGATGGTGCGCCTGGCTGTGCGCTATGCCCTGGGCGATGGGGTGGCTCCCAGCCCCGGAAAAGCCATGAACTGGGTGAAAAAAGCGCGGGACAGCGGGCTGCTGGACGCCCGGGAGCAATATGATGCCCTGTGTACCGCGGCGCGGGACGCTGCCGCGGCACAGCAAGAAGCACAAGCGGCACAGCAAGCCGCGCAGCAAGCGGAAGAAGAAGCCCGCAGGGCTGAAGCTCTCCGCCGGCAGGAGCAGGCCCAGGCACAGCGCAGTGAGGCGGAAAAAGCCCGGGAGGAAGAAGCTGCCCAGCGCCGGGCCCGGGAGCAGGCCTATCGTGCCCAAGAGGCTGCCCGTATCGCCGAGGACAAGGCCCGGCTCGAGGCACAGGCACAGGCGCAGAAAGCCAAAGAGGAAGCCCAGAGGGCAAAGGAAGCAGCCCAGAAGGCAGAAGCCGCCCGAAAGGCCGACGCCATCCAGGCCAAGCGCCGGACCCGGGCATCGTCTCTGGTATACAGCATCGGCTCTCTTTTGACGGCTTACGCCGCATACAACGCCATTTTCTTTTTCATTGTGACCACGGAACTGGATGTGCCCGGCTGGCTGGAAACGGCGCTCACCATTCTGCTTCCCCAGGATCGGAACGCGATGGGCTTGGTCTTGGGGCTTTTGCTGAGCATCGCCGCCACGGGTGCGCATCTGCTCCACTACGGGGACCGTCGTGCCCCCCGGCTGGAAAAACTGGCTTACGTGGTCATGGCGGTGCTGCTGATCGCCGACGTCGTCCATCTGGTCTCTGCGGTATGGGAGAGCTATTTCCTGATTTTTGGGCTGATTGTGCAGGCACTTTTGCTGATCATCTATTTACTGTGCAACCTGTTTTGCTACCGCTTCTTGATGAAAGTAATCAGCAGTGTTCTGGGCGCGTTGTTTGGCTGCGCTCCGGTGGGGCCGTCCGGCAAGCAGGTTTCCCATGACCTGTTCGGTCTGTAACCAATTCTGCCGGGATCCATAAACGTACGGAATGACTCATAAGCGAGGTGTAGAATCATGTATCACGATCTGGAAAATGAATTTCTGGACCTGCTGGAGGCTGACCAGAATGATCCTCAAGTGGCCTATGCGCTGGGTCTTTGCTACCTGCGGGGCGAGGGAACGGAGCAGGACGGCGCCAAGGCCGAGCAGTGGCTGCGCCGGGCAGCGGAGCAGGGCCATCCGGAAGCCCAGGCGCTGCTCTCATCCTGCCGCAGCGCAGCACCCCAGCGGGAAGCCGTGACGGAAGAAACCCTTCCCGACTGGTGCGCCGCGGCCGAGGACGGCGATCCCGAGGCGCAGTACCAGGTGGCGCAGTACTTTCAGCAAAGCCAGCTGCCCGGCACAGAAGACGACGTAGCCCGGTATCTGTCCATGGCGGTTGCCCAGGGGCATCCGCGGGCCTGCCTGATGCTGGGACTCCAGCTGCTGCCGGAGCATCCGGAAGAGGCTTTGCGCCATCTGCGCAATGCCGCAGACTGCGGTCTGGCCGAGGCCATGGAGCAGCTGGGCGAATGCTATGCACAGGGGCTGGGAGTCGCGCCGGATCCGGTCCAGGCGGAGCACTGGTTCTGCGCCAAGGCGCAGCAGGGAGACGGCGAGGCCATGCTGGCTCTGGCCCGGCGCTACAAGCTGGGCAACGGGGTTCCCCGCAGTTTGGGACGGGCTCTGAGCTGGCTCAAGCGGGCCCAGATGGCAGGCGTAACCGACGCGCAGGATCGCTATTACGCCGAAGAACGGGCCAAGCAGGCCGAGGAGGAAGCCGCCAAACGCGCCCGGGAGGAAGAGGAGCGGGCTCAGGAAGAGGCACGGGCCGCTCAGCTCCGGGCACAGCAGGAGGCGGAAGAGGCCCAGGCGCGGGCACAGCAGGAAGCCCGGGCACGCTTCCAGGAACTGCTGGAAAAAGCGCAGGCCGGGGACCCGCGGGCGCAATTCAAGGTGGGCGTCTGCTACGACGACGGGGATGGCTGCCCGCAGTCGGCCGAGGAGGCATTTGCCTGGTACGAAAAAGCCGCCCAGCAGGGAGATCTGTCCGCACAGTTCAACCTGTCCTGGTGCTATTATGACGGGACCGGCACCCCCCAGGATCCGGAACAGGCCCTGTTCTGGATGCGCAAGTCCGCCGAAGGCGGCGATGCGGATGCTCAGGTGGTCATAGGAGATCGGTTCTGGAACGGAGAGGGTCTGCCTGCCGACCGCCAGCAGGCCCTGGAGTGGTATCGCCGCGGCGCCGAGGGCGGCTGCGCCTACGGGTTGCTGCGCCTGTATACCTGTGCCCAGGAGGGCATCGGTGCACAGCCAGACAGCGAGGAGAGCATGGGATTTTTAATGCAGGCCGCGCAAGACGGTCTGCCGGAAGCGCAATATCAGCTGGGCGTCTGCTATGACAATGGCAACGGTGTTGCACAAAACATGGAGAAAGCCGCCTACTGGTATGAGCAGGCCGCGCAGCAGGGACATGCCGGCGCGCAGCAGAATCTTGCGAATCTCTATTACTACTCGGCAGACGGTATTCCGCAGGATTTGGAACAGGCCGCCTTCTGGTTCCGGAAGGCAGCCGAAAACGGCATGCCGGACGCCCAGAACGACCTGGGCGCCTGCTATGCCAACGGTACCGGTGTCCCCCAGGATCTGGAGGAGGCTGCTTATTGGTATGAATGTGCCGCCCAACAGGGACACCTTCTCGCCCAGAGAAACCTCTCCTGGCTTTATTACGACGGCGAGGGGGTTCCTCAGGATCCGGAACGGTGCCTGTTCTGGACCCGGCAGGCTGCCGAAAACGGATCGGCGGACTCCCAGAACGATCTGGGGTTCTTCCTGACCAATGGCACAAGCACTCCTCCGGATTTCCAGGAAGCCCAGGTGTGGTTTGATCGCGCCGCCCAGCAGGGGCACGCAGTCGCCCAATATAACCTCTACCAGTTCTACCGCGATGGAAACGGTGTTCCCCAGGATCCCGAGCAGGCTCTTTCCTGGCTGCGCAAGTCTGCCGACAACGGCTATGCTGTGGCACAGCAAGCCCTGGGATTCCTCTACTTCTCCGGAGGGCTGGGCCTTCCGGAGGATGCGGCCCAGTGCGCATTCTGGTATGAAAAGGCTGCCCGGCAGGGAAATGCCCTGGCCCAGCGGAACCTCTCCCGACTTTATCACGACGGCACCGGGGTTCCCCGGGATCTGGAGCAGTGCCTGTTCTGGGCCCGGCAGGCTGCCGAAAACGGGTCTCAGGATGCCCAGAATGATTTGGGTGCCTATTTGATGAGCGGCATGGCCTGCTCCAAAGACCCCCAACAGGCGTGCCAGTGGTTCGAACGGTCTGCCCAGCAAGGGAATACCACCGCTGCACACAATCTCTACCGCCTCTATTCCCGCGGAGACGGGGTCCCCCAGAATCCGGAACAGGCGGTCTTCTGGCTGCGCAAGTCTGCCGAGGGCGGATACCCTGCGGCCCAGCTGGACCTGGGATCCCTTTATGAGTCCGGAGAACTGGGCCTGCCCCGGAACTATGAAGAAAGTGCATTCTGGTATGAAAAGGCCGCCCAGCAGGGAAATACCGCGGCCCAGCGCAGGCTCTCCACTCTCTACCACGACGGAAAAGGGGTTCCAAAGGATCCGGAAATTTCCAACTTCTGGATTCGCAAAGCAGCCGAGGCCGGAGACCCCGATGCGCAGAACACGCTGGCCATCCGCTATGATGAGGGCGACGGTCTGCCGCAGGATCCCGCCCAGGCTGTTGTCTGGTTCCAGAAGGCTGCGGACAATGGAAACCCCTACGCCTTGTTCAATTTGGCCCAGCGGTATCTGAAGGGAAAAGTGGTGGCAAAATCCCCGGAGCAGGCGTTTGCACTCTTTCTGAAATCCGCCCAGCTGGGGCTGCCTGTGGCCCAATATCAGGTCGGTACCTGTTATGCCAATGGAACCGGTGTCCAGCAAGACCTTACCACCGCCTTTACCTGGTATGAAAAAGCCGCCCAGAATGGAAATTCGGAAGCCCAATTCCAGATGGGACTGATCTATCACAAAGGGGAGGTGGTGGCGGAAGACCCCCAGCAGGCCTGCGCCTGGTTCCGAAAGGCCGCCGAAAACGGACATCCCGCCGGACAGAACCTCTACGGCTGGTGCCTGGACCACGGCTACGGTACCGCCCAGGATATCACCCAGGCCGTCTCCTGGTTTGAAAAGGCTGCCCGACATGGAAATGATATCGCCCAATATAACATGGGCCTTTATTTCTCCAACGGCTGGGGCGGCCTTCCCCAGGACTGGAATCAGGCATTTTTCTGGTATGAAAAAGCTGCCCAGCAAGGATACCCCACCGCGCAGTACCAACTGGGACTGTGCTACTACAACGGACATGGACATCCGGAAAATCCCCAGCAGGCCTGTGCCTGGTTCCGGAAGGCTGCCGAAAACGGACATCCCGCCGGACAGAACTTCTACGGCTGGTGTCTGGATCAGGGCTACGGCACCGTCCAGAATCTCCAGCAGGCCGTCTCCTGGTTCGAGAAGGCCGCCCAGCAGGGAAATGACACCGCCCAGTATAACATGGGTCTCTATTTTGCCAAGGGACTCGGCGGGCTCCGGCAAAGCTGGGGCAAGGCGGCATTTTGGTATCGCAAAGCCGCTGAGCAGGGAAACCGCGATGCCCAGCTGGAGCTGGCTGCCTGCCTGGAAAAGGGCCTTGGCGTTCCGCAAAACCGCCAGGAAGCCGCATACTGGCGGAAAAAAGCGCAGGGCTGACTCCCGCAGGAAAGAAAACAGGATGGCGTTCCAATTGGAACGCCATCCTGTTTTCCTTTCCGGCATTTCTATTGTTTTTGAAAAAAGGCTCCCCGGTAACCTCCTATACTGTACACATCAACATCATTCCGACAAGAAAACGCCGAGAGGAGCATCTACTATGAAATGTTATTATCATGAAGACCGGGAAGCCGTCGCCACCTGCCAGCACTGTGGGAAATTCCTCTGCAAATCCTGCGCCCAGGTTCACACTCCGTGCCTTTGCGAGGAATGCTTCGAGCTGCTCTCCCAGGAATCAAAGCATCAGCAGCTCGAAGCCGAGCACCAGCGCCGGGCGCAGTTCATCGCAGCTCTGGTGGATACCCGGCAGGAATTCTTGAAAACCTGTCTGCTGGGCGTCGCGGTTGCAGCCGTTCTCACGCTGCTCTATGCCAACGGGGGAGGGCCGCACACCTTGCGTGAAATGCTGTTTGTAGGCTGCTATTGCTTCTTCATTCCCTTTGGCTGGAAGCTCTTAACCTATCTCCAGTCGTTCCTGCCGGTGACCATTTTCGGCACCTTGTGGTTCTGGCTGTTCTGGATTTGTACAAAGGGCGTCATCAGCATCTTTGTCGGGATCCCGGCCTTTGTCTATCAGGCCGTTCGGACCCTGTGCAATCAAAAGCGGATCCGGCAGCTGCAAGGCGAACACACAGGGGAGGTGGGATGATATACGGCAGATAATCTCCCCTGGAAACGCGGCAAGTACGCCCGGCGGCCATTATTTACGTGCCGCACTCTGCCGGTACTGGGTTGGCGAGCAATCGGCATATTGCCGAAAAACTCTGGTAAAGTTCTGTACTGAATTGAAGCCGCAAAGCGCACTGATTTCTTTGATGGACTTCTCCGTCTGCAGCAATTCCCGCTTGGCTGCAGCAATTCGGCATCTGCCCAAATATTCTGTAAACCGCATTCCCGTCACCGAAGGAAACAGGGTACTGAGATAGGACGCGTTCACCCCTATGGCTTCTGCCACATCGTTCAATGACAGCATGCCATCTTGATAATGGCTGCTGATATATCGTTTCGCCTGGTAAATCAGACAGTTACTGCGTTTGGAAAATACACCGCCGAGCATCTCGACATATTCCATCCCCATCTGCTTCATGCGTTCAGAAATCTGCTCTGTCCGTTCTGCATCCGTTCCCTCATCCGGCTCATAAAAAACAGACGGCGGATTCTTTACCCCGCACTGCAGACAGCTCTGGCTGATGGCATCGGCAAGTCGGTGCAGAATGGCCGACTGCTGTTCCGGTGTCGCCGTGCCCAGCAGCTCTTCACACAGCGCCGCTGCTTCCCGCTGAGCCCCAATGTGATCGCCATGGATTACCGCATCTGCAATTTTCTCCAGCCACATTTCAATCTTCGCCTGCGAAACATAGGGACTTGGATTTTCATGCTGATCTCCCCCTTGGTGCAGCGACTGCTCAGCCTCATCAAAGGATATCCGCAGCTGCGTCAGCGTTTGCTTGCATCGCCCCATTCCCACGCGCAGCGGTACTTCAATTGGACGAACAATATCCTGCAGCATCTGTACCAATTCCTCTCCTGCGTTTTCAATTTCCGCAGTCGTCGCATCCGGCAAAAATCGAAGCAGAATGGCCCACTGCTCGGATGTATCCCAAATCAGCCGCGCCTGAATCCGGGAGTTGGACCAGGACAACACCACCTGGCGTGCTTCTGCCGTAAAAGAAGAAAGCCGGTAAGTGGTTGTGTCCGCTGCCTGCGGAGCTGCAAGCGTAACCAGCATGATGAGATACCGCCCGCTGCCGATCAGGGTAGAATTAATTCCCGTGAGATAATTCTTAATATACTGCTCCGAGAGGGGGTGGTCGAGCAGATCTGACAGCAAGCGGCACTCCATCTCCGGTATGAGATTGCGGAGCATATTGCCCATTTCCCGATTGGCTTTTGCAGTCTCTTTAAAAAGCTGGTGCAGATAATCAATCTCATTGGTAAGCAGTTTATCATGAGAGCTTCCCGCCGTATCCATGTCATCAGACGCCGTTTTTACAAACTCCCGAATGGGCCGATAGGCATACGCGGATATCACAACCGCGAAAAAAATCCCCATCAGTAAAATCAGAATTAATACCGGCAGAATGGGCAGAATCATCGCCCAGGAATCCCCGCTGTCCAATGTGGCTGATGAGCGATAAAAAAACGTGAGATCGTTTTCTTTCGATGTATAAATACGATATCCCATTGCTGTGCCGGATTCGTTTTGCTCCTGAATCAGCCGTGCAAAGTCTATATTTTCCGCCCCGAAATATGTAGGCATGAGGGGGGTGAGATAGCGGTCACAGATAAAGATCTCTCCCGCGCCATCGTGTTCACCCCGCACCATCTGTACAAACGCATCTCCATCCAGTTGAAACAGAATGATCCCTAAGCGGTCCTCTCCGGAAAGCGGAAACTCCTGAATCAAATATGCATTGTTCTGATAATTGCACAGCTTTTGCCCAGGCTCTTTTTCCGACAGCGCATCATAATATGCGATAATTTCCAGCGGATCGACCGGCTCCTCTGTATAAAACCGCTCCTGTGCCATATAGACAGTCTGGTCATACTCCACATAAAAATAGACGTTTTTCACCAGGTCACTGCTGGTCCGTGTATTGTTCAGCAACTGCTGAATTTCAACTGTCCGCTCCATGCGTCCATTGTCCGGAGCCACCACCGCGCTGATAATATTTTCATTGGTCGCCACGGAATGAATCCGCTCTCCAAGATACTCCAATGACAGGTTCATTACCTCACTGGTTTTCACCAGCATATTCATCTCCGCATCCGCCGTCTGGTTGGCGGAATTGGTTAGGACCAAACGGTAGCTGAAAAAAAATACAATTAGCATAATAATTGCAATCAGCCCCAGAAGGGGAAAGAAGAATCGAAAAAAGGAACTCTTAAAATGATGGTGGAGATACTCCGCCACTGTCTGACGCATGTGGGAAAAAGCCGGCTCTTTCATTGATCCCCCACTCCTTCTCTATAATCCATATGCTGCAGATCCGGTATCTTTTTTAGTCTAACCTTATCACATTTGCCAAACCGCAGCCAGGGGAAAAATTTCCCCTCCAGACGCGCGTGCAGGCGGTCTTGATTCCCGCGCACTTTTTCTGTTTTGAATTTTGGATTTTCGCAGCACATTTTGCTTTGAGGCGCATTATTTCGCCAAATTTAACATTTTTTTAGCATGGTCATATTTTTTTTGATTTTCTCGAAATGTCAGACCGTTGTTCACAGTCTCAAAAACTTTGCGTTGAAATGTACAATATGCACGATATATGATGGACCCATCCCGAAAAACATGTTGTTTTTAACAACAACCACCTATGGGGAAGAGAGGAGTTCTCGTTATGAAGAAAAAGAAGTTCCTTGCCATGCTGCTTAGCGGATGCCTGATGGTGAGCCTGCTGTCCGGCTGCGGATCTTCCGGCGAATCTGCAGATTCCGGTGCCTCCGATGGCGGCAGCGATACCTCTGCCGCTGAAGAATCCACCGCTGACTCCCGCACATTGACGCTTGCCAGCACCTTGGGATCCACCACTTCCATTATTCAGGTTTCCAATGAGATGAGTGCAGCCGTTAAGGAAGCCACCGGCGGAGCCATTGATATTCAGGTTTTCCCCGACAGTACCTTGGGCGGTCAAGTGGACTTCCTGGAAGGTGTTTCCATGGGAACAGTGGATATGTGTATCATCTCCGCAGGCGCTTTGGAAGACTTTTATGATCAGTATGCGCTTTACAGCATCCCCTTCCTGTTCCGGGATGCCGAACACACCTATGAATTCTTCCAGAGTGAGGCCAGCCAAGCCATCAATGACGAGTTCCTCAACCGCACTGGCATGCGTGTGATCGGTCTTTTCAACGAGGGCTTCCGGCAGGTGTGGACCAAAGGCAAAGCCGTCCGTTCCTTGGCGGACTTTTCCGGTTTGAAACTGCGTGTTCCCGAAGTGACTCTCTATATTAATATGTTTACTGCCCTGGGCTGCAGTGCGCAGGTTCTCCCGGTGGGTGATCTGTACACCGGCCTGCAGACGGGCCTGGTAGAGGGAATGGAGCTTCCCATTGGCTCCGTCTACGGTGCCTCCACCTATGAGCAGGTCGATTACTGCACCATGACCAACCACATCGGCGGTGCCATGATGCTGCTGGTGAATGAATCTGTGTGGCAGTCCCTGACCGATGAACAGCGCACCGCTATTTTGGAAAATGTGGAGATTGCTTCTGCACAGGATCGTCAGAATCTGGAAGAACTCAATGACGGCTACGTGGCAGACATTGCCGAAAGCGGCGTGGAGTTCATTGAACTGACAGATGAGGCCCGTGCCGAAATGGTGGATGCCATGAATTCTGTGGTATCCGATCTCTATGGAGATGTTCTGGACAGCAGCCTGCTGGACAGCATCCGTTCCATGGAATAATACGCGCTTCACACACCACCCAGGCGGGAGAGCACACGCTGCTCTCCCGCCGCTTAAAAGAAAGGAGTCATTCGGCATGAAACAATTTTGGAAAGTGCTGGATGGGCTGGTGAATTTTTTATTGGCCTTGGGAATTCTCGGCGTAGCGGTTGTCTGCTTTGCCCAGATTGTGGCACGGTCCATTTTCAACAGCTCCATCATGTGGTCTGGCGAAGCAAGCCGCTACCTGTTTGTATATGTGGTATTCCTGGCAGCCGTGGCCTTGACAAGAGATAATTCCTTTATCTGCATGGATTTGATTCAAAGTCACATTCCGCAGCGGGCCCGTTTCTACTATGATTTGGTTCTGCGGCTGCTGCTGATCGCGTATGCTGCCGTACTTTTGATTTATGGTGCACAGTATGCCATGCAGAACGCATATCAGCGCTCTTCCTCTCTGCATATTCCCAAGTCCATTTTGTACATGATTATGCCTGCATCTGGTTTCTTGATCATTCTCTATTCTCTGCGCAACATTTACCACGATATTCTGCGCAAACTGGGGAAGGAGGGAGCAGAATGACCGCACTGCTTATCATGTTTATCCTGTTCATCGGCCTGCTGCTCAGTGGTTTGCCGATTTTTGCCGCCATCGGGCTTTCTTCTGTATCCTACATTCTGACCTCCGGTGATGTACCGCTGACGCTCATCCCGCAGAAAATTTTTGTCACAGCAGACTCTTTCTCCCTGTTGGCCATTCCGCTTTTTATGATGGCCGGTGAGTTGATGAACAGCGGCGGAATCACCCGCAGCATTCTCAATTTCTGCACAAAGCTGGTAGGCCATATCCGCGGCGGACTTGCTCATATCAGCATTCTGGCCTGTATGATCTTTGCCGGAATGTGCGGTTCCTGTACGGCAGCGGCAGCATCCGTGGGATCCATGATGCTGCCCGCCCTGCACGATGACGGCTATGAAGACGATTTCAGCGGTGCCGTTATCGCCAGCGCCGCTGTGCTCGGACCGGTTATTCCGCCCAGCATCATCATGGTCATTTATGCATCGATCAGCGGCGACTCCGTAGCCAAACTGTTTATGGGCGGCCTGGTGCCGGGCGTAATTATTGGTGCCCTTTTGATGGTCGTGGCCTATGTGATTTCTGTAAAGAGAGGCTACAAAGCCAAGTACACGAAAATGGCGCCCCTGCATGAAATTCTTTCCGCATTTCTCCACTCTTTACCCGCATTGCTGCTCCCAATCGTCATCATTGCAGGAATCATGACCGGTCTCTTTACTGCAACAGAAGCCGGTGCAATTGCCGTGGCGTATTCCTTTGGTTTGGGTCTTGCCACACGGGAGCTGAAGCTGAAAGATCTGGAGGGCGTGCTGGTCCGTGCAGCAAAATCCAGCGCAAACGTTTTGCTGTTAATGGGAACCGGTGCAACCCTCGGCTGGATTCTCACCAAAAATCAGGTCCCCCAAACCATGACCAAATTTTTGCTGGGAATTACCGAAAACCCTGCCCTGCTGATGATGATCATCATCGCCTTCGTCCTCTTCCTGGGCTGTTTCCTGACAGACGCTACCATTGTGCCCATTCTTACCCCCCTGCTTTTGCCGGTCATCCAATCCATTGGCTATGATCCCATTGCTTTCGGCGTAATTTTGTGCACCATCTCCGTGGTAGGAAATCTGACCCCTCCTGTTGGCGGACTGCTGTTTGTTGTAAGCGGTGTTGGCAATATCCCTGTGGGGAAAATCGCCACAGCGGTTTTACCGTTCCTGTTTACTATCGTCGGCGTGTTGGTCTTCTGTGCGTTTTTCCCATCGGTGATCTCCTTCATTCCCAACCTGTTTTTGACTTGACTTGAAAAGGAGTGCATTTTATGGCTTCCAAATACGCCTTTCGCGTGGAAAAGTATGAGGATTTTTATAAATATCCTCACAAATACTACATGACGCCTTTTCGTATTTTTGGAAATCTCTATTTTGTTGGCAACCAGGACGTGGGCGCGTATCTGCTCAACACATCTGAAGGTTTGATTCTCATTGACACTACCTATCCCACTACTCGTGCTCTGTTGATCCAGTCTATCTGGGAAGCCGGATTTGATCCCCGCAACATCCGCTACATTCTCCATACCCACGGTCATTTCGATCATTTCGGCGCTACCGATCTGATTGTTTCCCTGTCCGGAGCCAAAACATTTTTGGGAGCGGAGGATGCCCGCATGTTCCGGGAGCGCCCGGAATTGGCCTTGATCTGTGATACTCGCTATACCTATCTGGAACCATTTAAACCCGATGTAGAACTGCAGGACGGAGACATTGTACAGCTTGGCGACACCCGGATCCGGTGTGTCTCTGCCCCGGGACACACCATGGGCGTATTTGCCTATTTCATTGAATTGCAGGAAGGCGAGGAAACCCATCTGGCCGGTCTGTACGGCGGCATCGGTGTCAATACGCTCTGCCGGGAATCCATTGCACGATATCACACGGAATACCTGCGGAATTATCACATTGCCAGCCTGGAAAAAGTGCGTCATGAACCGGTGGATA